>Ga0172381_10000468_pt1 | contig 48561 bp, 76 predicted proteins | sample Leawel6488metaG_FD_119754 | JGI IMG/M metagenome (GOLD analysis project Ga0172381, IMG submission 119754) | Leachate microbial communities from a municipal landfill in Southern Ontario, Canada - Leachate well 64-88 metaG | ecosystem: Engineered > Solid waste > Landfill > Unclassified | place... | reverse complement strand
TCTTTCTTGATAGCTACTTCGCCTTTTACAGCATCAAGGTGCTTGATAAGCATAGCCAAAGTAGGATCGCCAATACCAATCTTCCCAATTCCATCTGGCGAGCTTTCTTCAGCAACGCTGATAAAAATTGAATTGGTTGGATCAACGGCCTGAATCGTATTAGGCCCAAGGTCTACTACGACTTCAGTTATAACTCCTCCAAGGTGTACCTTTTTAAGAAGGCGAGAAAGCTTTACACTTTCTATCTTCAAAGTTTTTTCTCCTTTAATGGGAAAATGAAACGCAGAGCCGGTTCAGGACTGGGGCTTACCGGATGGGCTGTCATCATCAGCACACTCTGCGTACGCCGAGGGCATCGGCGATATTACTTCTTTTTGGCAAACCTCACAATGCCGCCTTCTTCTGTGACCGGGAAACCTACGGATTCGAGATAACCTTTGTGGCTTTTCACTTTTGCAGCCGCTTTTTCTTTTGTTCGGCCGAAGTCTTTGACCAGCTTGTCAACAATGGCTTCTTCTTTGGAACCTTTATCGATCATTTCGTTGATCGCGGAGGACATGGTTCCTTTTACGTTTCCATAAGCATCTTTCTCGCGTACCGGAGGTTTTCTCTTCTCTTTTGTTTCTCCTCCGGTTGTAGCCGGTGCTTTGTCTTTCTTCTTGTCTTTGTCTTTCTTTTTGCCTGTCTTACCTGAACCTTCTGCCGGTGCTGCTGCAGGAGCTTCTGTGTTTGTACCTGCTGTATTTTCACCTGCTGTTTCTTCGGCTACAAGGTAGTTGTACATCACTCCACATTCATCGGGAAGATGGACTTCCAGAGCTTCTGGAACACTTTCGCAAGCTTCAATAAAGGCCAGCTTCAAAGCTGCTTCTTTTATGGCCACCACGCGAACTTTGGTTTTGATCAGTTCAACATCTTTACCGTCTTCGCCGGGATAAACAACCTTGTTCAGTGTCTTTGCATTCTCGATAAGTTTTTCTTTCGAATAAACAAAATCTGCCGGCACCACGGCTTCCTCGGCAACCTCAGACTCAGCGGCCTCTTCTGTACTGGTATTCTTTTCTTCTTCTGACATAATTTTTTTTCTCCCTTTTAAAATTTTGAGTGTTTAAATTTTGTTCACTCTTTTCATAAGATTATTATACTTCACTTTAAAGAAATCTTGGAAATTTATTCAAAGAAATCTTCACTCAAATTTAGCCTTGTAATAACAGAATGATCCATGGATTTTCTCACAAATTTGTTAATTCTAAATTTAACCATAGAAATATTTTTCAACTCATGTTCCCAAATAACTAATGTTTCATAACCAAATGGCTTAAAGACATCAATACGATCTTGTGGATTTTGGTCTTTGTGATAATAGTCCCCAAATAATTCTATTAATTTTTTCTGTCCATTTATATTTGTAAAATCAGGATTTTTACCATTAATTATAAAAGAAAAATCACCAGTATATTTCCACTGTTTAGGATATAATTGGTTAAGTAATTCTAAAATTATTGTTTCTGGCTTATTTGGACGTTTATTCTTTATTGTCTTTTTCATTTTTAATACAAATTCTGGATTCTTCCATAAAGATTTGCTAGATAACGAAATCTTATTTGCATATTTTGGATCTTCCCATCTTTTCTTCATAATATTAGAAATTTTATATCTAACTTCTTGCGTATAATTTAAACTGGTTACAGTTGCTTTATGCCCTTTATTTTTTTCAGATATTTTTCGTTTAGTTTCTTCAGAACAACCTTTCATTATTTGTTTGCTTCTTTTTAATTTCATTTTTCTTTTTGCTTCTTCGGTATGTTTTTTACCAAAACTTGGACTATTTATACCTCTAAAGTCTGCATGATTAATGCTCATTTTCTTTTTAGTTTCTTCAGTGTGTTTACATCCTTTCCGATTGTGGGCATTAATGAATCTATTGCCTTTTAAAACTATTTTCCCGCAACCACATTCACAAAATATTTTATTTTCTTTATTCAAAGTATTCATCAATATAATTATCTCTAACTAAAGTTGAATGATCTAAATAAGAGTCTAAACATACTTGCCCCAACGCTAATTGCTGAAGTACGATACAGCCTTCATACTGATCAAAATCTCCATCACGTTTTGCTATTTTACTAATTCTAGAAACGCTGGCTTTCTTCTCCTGCGGGGTTTGGTTGATTGCTAAAAACAAATCTGAGTTTGCTATTTTCCTGATATCTTCTGCAGTGTGCTTTTGCGTAACATTTTTTACATCAATGGAATCTCTATTTGATTGACTTCCACTGACTACCATGCAACTCATTTCATCTGACATATTTTTTAGCGTTTTCCATGTTTCATCTATTCTATCTCTTCCTGTTATTCTAGCATCTTCTGGAGCTAATATATCTGCATAGTCTATATCGATTAGGTGTGCATAGAACTTTTTTACTTCCCTTAGATTCTGTATGTCATTTCTTATCCTCGCAAGATTAGCCGAAAACGCAGGATATGCAAGAACTCTTAAATTACTGCCTGTTTCTGGGTGATATCCAAAGTGATCGATGATAGAACGGAGCTTTTGGATAGCTTCTGAATTTCTTGATCTTTCTTTCTGAACTGAAGTGTACCAGTAAGCCGGTACAAAATCAATTTGTCCCCTACAAGCCGTACAAACATTGTATCTTAATTCACGATTATATGACGGCTTTTGATCCTCAGAATCAAGGAGTCTTATATTATTACATCTTTCTACCTTATTACATACGTTTGATTGGTTTTTGAGACAGTCAAAAACAGGGAAGATATAATCTCTTGTTTCGCTGGCAGCAGCCAATAACCTTGTGTATATCCTTCTCCTGATTCTTTGTTCATCCATTTCTAAAGAAATAAAAATAACCTTTTTTCTGGCAATAACGGCTTGAACAGCAAGTTCAATAAGCCAAAAGGTTTTACCCCTTTTAGGAGGCCCCATGACGCCTACAAGCCAATTTTTTTCAAAAGGCCCGATGAAGTTACCTAATTCGCCCTGAAGCTGAAACAGGTGACTCTTTTTCATTTCTTCATCGGCGTAGTGGTTCTTTATAATCTCAGGGTCAAACGGGTCAAACCATCCGGAAGTTTCTATGTTTTTCTCCCGGTATGACTTCATCATTTTTCTAGCTTCTTCGTTTCTCCCTACTTCAGCTAATGCAAGCGCCTGTTTAGCAGAGAACTTTAAAGCTCTTGAATCTATTAATTTGATTGCATCGTTTTTAAAGAAATCCTCGTTGATGTCAGAGGTTTCAAATTCATCAGAAAGCTTAGCAAGCAATGCTGAAACAGCTTCTTGGTCTATAACCTCTAAGTTTTCCTTTTCTATTTCATAAAGATGTTTGATATTGCTGCCGGGAGCTTCCTTATAGGTGTTGTAATAATCTTTACACCATTTTGCTATCTTTTCCATGTATGGGACATCAAGAGTTTCTTTTCCCATTAATGGTATGATATCTCGGCAAAAGGAAGTTGAAATGATAAGACCGGTAATAAGCCGTTCTTCCTGATTAGTATCTATATTCCTATGTTTTATCGATGCCATATTTTATACGATAATCAGATTTTCTTCGCCATGAAATTTAATGAATTTCTTGATAGTGTCTTCAGTTCCGCCAGTTCTGTCCTCAGATACGCAAGCAATGAGCACATCAGAATTAAGAGCTATATCTGTATTCCTGATAAACCCTGCTGCCTTGCCGTATCTTTCCCAATTAGCCGGGAACCAAAGCGGTGGTGGCATTGATGGAAACTTCGCTTGAATAACTGTAGCGAAGCGGTCTCCACCTTTTGGGCAAAGACCTGAACATATCCTGTCTCCGTCTTTGTATACTTTCAAAAAGGCGTTCTTAACTTTCAAGAATGAACCTAAATCGTCTCTTCTTCTTGTGCCAATGATTCCGATTGTTTTCATGATTTTACAATCTCCCAAGAATGTTGACCTTCTCTTACCAAAGTTCTGTGATGAGCCGTAATTATGATAGTTCCACTCTTGTTAACTAAAGTAATATCATTTTTTGAAATATGAAGTGTGTCTCCTTCTTCCAAGTCTGTTTCATTAAGTATCATGCCAATGGCCTCCAATTCAGGTTTCTCAAGTATCAAAGACGATTTCATAAAAACTCCTTTTCTTTTATTTTAAGGCGCTTTAATTAAAAACCCGTTTCCCAATGATGATTTGATTCTCCGTCTGTGAAATAACCCTTTTCATTCATGTACTTGATCATATTGGATACGGCAAACTTAGAAGAGAAGCTTGCCGGCGAAACCTTGGAAGTATTGTTACCGTAGAACTGACGGATAGCGGAACATAATAATTCTGCAAGTTCGCCAACACCTGCTACGGTAGGGAACTTATATCCTTTTTGCTCCAAGAACCTACCTAAAGTATTTGAAGCCTTCCGGAAATGGTTTTCTCCACGGTCGTCCAGCCTTACCCTGATACCTGCCATAGCGTAATCATAATAAAATGATTTCAGCTTATTTGTGATATTAGGATATTTATCCTCTTCCAATGTAACATTGCTATTTGGTTCCATTTCTTTATCCACGACTTCTAAGAACCAACTCTTTATTCCCGGAGAATGGGAATTGTACAAAAAGTCTTTCAAGCTTTTCTTAACCAAAAGATCTTTAACAGGCTGTTTTGGGCCATACTTAGGATCAAACACGATTAAAGAGAACTTGTCCATTGCTGATACTATATCTTCAGGGCCGAACTTTCTATGGTCTCCGTAAAACAGTTTCCCGGCGATAAGCTTCTTTAAATTCTGGATTGTCTTATTATATCCTTTTGGGGCTTTTATTGGGTCAGGAGCCTTAAAACCAAGGCTTACCCAGTGTTCTATAAGTATTGATATTTCTTCTGGCGCTTTTATGGGGTTTGTTGATTGGTTTAGGTGAGCAGATTTTTGTTCAAATAGTTCATTAATGCCTTTAACGGCGTCTTTAAACATGGGTTTCTTTGGGAGTGGATTCTTTGTTCTATCAGGACGATTAAGTTTTCTGGATGATGAACCGGAACCAACGGTTGCGCTTATATCTTCTTTTAAAGGAACTTTAAAAGAGATATTTTGATCAGTATTTGAATGATTATTATTAGTATTGATATTTATTAAGGGGGCACGGTTATCTAGTAATGGGCTGTCTATTTTTAGGTTTTCCGTGTATAGCTTTTCCTCATCTATATCTTCTTTTCTAGCATTATAAACTTCCCATTCTGAATCTCTTGATTTAATTTTTTCAATTACTTCATTTTTTTCTATAGGGTTTTCAAAACAAAGATAACCCCATTGTAAAATTTGTTTTTTGTAATTTCTTTTTACAACTCTGTAAATATATTTTTTTTGGATAAGTTCTTTTATTCCAGAATATAGACTGGTTGGGCCATCTGTTGATCTTCTGCACAGATCGTTTTGACAAATTTTCCAGCCCGGAGGTCTTGATATGAAATAGTTCTGAATCCCTTTGGCTTTCCAACTTAATTCCTGATCTTCAACACAATGCAATTTTATTGTTTTAAATTTTTCATCATGAAATGATTCGATCACGATTAAGTTATTTTCCATCTTTATCACCTTTTAGATAAGATAAAGTCTTGATTCTCCCATCTTCAGAACCTCCATTGTAAATAATGGATAAGTCTTTGTTGAATTTATTTATTTCTTCTTGATTAAATGATGATAGATAATATTCTAAACATTTGATTAATTCTTTTGCTTCTTCTGTATCAATAAGCCAGCCGTTACCAAGTCGGTAGGCAACTGTTTCTACTTGCTTATTGAATATTTTTCCATAATGTTTTAATACTTTTTTTACCATTTTTCATTTCCCTCAAAATAAAAAAATCCTTTTAGATAAGATCCCGAAGCCACCGTTCTTTAAACAAACAAGAAAAAAACGATAGACCCGGTTCCCAGCCGCGACTACCAAAAAAGATGGTAGCCTCAGGCTCTTATCTAAAAGGATTATGTTTTCAATTTCTTGTTTGTTTTGAGTTTTAAATGAAAGAAACTGCTGGGACAGTTTTTACTTCTTTCGCTTATATAAAGCTTTTTAGGAAAGTTATAAAAAATATTTTTTAAAGTTTAAGCTCTTTACGGATATACTCGGCGTCAGCAAGTGAAAGTTCCCCAGGATCGTTTCCTTCTACTTCTAGATCATCTACTTCTATTGATTCTACATGACGGATAAAAGGAGCCATACATTTACCAAGTTTATCAGCCTGTTCTTGTGCTTTTTCTTCTGCATCGAAGAGTATGTATACGTTCTTTGGGCATTGGGCTATTATCCTCATGTATTGCGCTGTTTTAAAAGCAGTTCCAAATAAAGAGACTGTAGCCCCTCCTATACGCCAGACATCTGTTGGGCCTTCAACTATCAAAATATTTTCTGAACGCACAGTCGCATCAATATTGTACACGCATTCTTTTATCGGTATGATAGCTTCATCATTTCTTAAAGAAAGATACCGTTCTTGTTGCCCGGTAACGTCTCTGGCAGTGGAGTTCACTAAAACGCCGTTATCATATACAGGAATTACAATACGATAAGGAAAACGCCCAATAGTATGGTTTGCCTGTATATCATAAAGACGCTGTAATAAAGCGTGATCGAAGTTCCTTTGTTCTAAATAGTCTATATGGATTTTTTTCAGGTTAGTTAAGCCTTTTATTATTACTTCATTCGCCGTTGAAGACCTTATTTCGCTGTCAAAGTAAGGTGTCCATCCATATTCCTCGGCTATTGCTTTGGCACGATCAAATGACGTTCTTAAAAGACGTTTAATTAAAAATTCTATGGAGCCGGATTTCCCGCACAACCAACAATGGAAAAAATTATTGGCTAGATTAATTCCAAGATAGTAGTCATCTCCGAAGCAAAAAGGGCACTGCTCCACTTGAACCCATCCTCTTGTGGTTCTTGGGCCGTGCTCCCTTTTACTTATATTGTGTTCATCAAGGAATTTGATTATCTCCATGTTACTTGCTTCCGCAAATAAAGCATCTGGAACGATAGAATAGGAATATAAAGAGGAACCATATGCCCCATGTGATAACTAGCATGATTAAGGTTCCAATCCCTATATGCCACTTGTGCCATGTTTTCCTGCCGCAGCTTGGGCAATATCTTGTTCTCATGATTTTTCTCTTTTCTATTATAAATAGTTTTAAAAAATCCGTGCGCCTTTTTATTTCAGCGCACGGATACTTAAATCATCTGGCCGGAGCCGGTCGTCAAAATTAAATTAGAATAATACGTGCAGGATTTCTAAGATTCCCGGGCATAATATCACCTCCTTTCATTCAATAAACCACCATGGTGAAATTTTTATTGCTTCAGTTAACTCTTGAATCACATGTTGTGAAGGGAAAAAATTAACTCTTACTTGAAAGTTCTTTATGTAGAACCATTCCTCCTTCATCCCATCCCATAAAACTTGCGTAACTGAGACAAGCCCTTGTGAATCTGGTTCTTGTAATCTTTCATTGATATTTTTTATCAATGTTTCAACTGAGTCAATATGGTGTGGTAAGCTAAGTTGCAAATTTATCATTTTCTTTTACCCCGGAAGCCCCAATGTGCAGAACCCTTGAGAGGAATTATCTTCTTCTGTCAATTCTTTTTCTCCGTACCTTTGGTACAAGGAAAGACATTTTAAAAATTCATTACACTTTTCTAGATTTTCTAAATCTTCGGCTTTTACTCCCTCGCAAAATCCTTTGTTACCGCATGCTTTTGCAACTATGTCTTCAGGAGCTTCAATAAAAGCCCACAGCCATTTTTGGCATTTGGAACCAATGCAATTGCAATTGAGTTCTTTAGGTATAGTCATACCTTCATGTGTTGTATCAAAGTTACAATCACCTCTATTTGTGGATAATAGGATTAACGAATTCCCTTTTTCATTTTTTGCAGAACCTATAAAAGTAATTCTTACCGCAGGGCACCATGTTTTCTTTGCATTTGTTTCTGTCATTTTATACCTCTTTCTGGGATTATTACTCCCAAAGATTCTTCAAGCCATTTTGCTACTATTCTTCTATGACAAAAAGCGCCCGGAGATTCCCAACAAAGTAGGATAGAATCCTCTCCAAGTTCTTCATAGACATCTTTTGGATTCAGCTTATCTAGGATTTGCTCCTTGTAAAGCTTTTCATATAGAGGAATATTGCTTTTCAGCTTAATCATTTCCCATGTTGGAAAGAGGGCAGGGTAGCTTATTCCTTTATACCATTTCGGATTACCTCTTGCTATTGATACAGCGTTCTTTTTACTTGCGCATCTTGCAAAGTTGGAAGTTTCCATTTTATATCCATCCCAGTTCCGCTAGAATCAGTAACCTGCGAACGCAATGTTCACTTAGATATCTTCCTGAATCTAGTAAGTCAACATATATTCCTTCTGTTTTACCTTCTGAAACACGCAAGCACCTGCCGGCCATTTGTAGGACAGCCTTTTCAGATAGGTACCCTGCTGCGTTGCAGACGATATCTAAGGTGGGAACGTCAACACCTTCACTCCATGTTTGTGCTGTTGCAACTACGCTTTTAAGTTTTTTCTCATTTAGCATTAAACGGATGTTTTCACGATCTCTGTCGTGAATCGCACCTTTAACGCATGCTACATCCACGCCTCTTTCTTGTAGTAATTTGTAAAGTATATCTAAGTGGTTCAGGAACTTGACAAAAACCACAGAGGTCATATTTTCTTTTGCTCTTGCAGCGATGTAATCAGCGATAATGGAATTTCTTATCCTGTTAAATACTATCCCAACATCATATATTTCTTTGTAATTACGTAATTGCTTAGCATTTAAGTTTATTGGAACCGGCAAAAATACTACTCTTGGAGGTACAATTCTTCCTGCTTCCACGGCTTCCTCAAAAGTGAATTTTCCAATGACAGGCCCGAGCAAACCTTCTGCAGCCATGCCTTTTGGAGTGTTTATTTTGTCTGGAGTAGCGTCAACACCTATACGTATAGGAGCTAGACAATGAGTAAGGAAGTTATAATACATCCCCTCCCAATTACAAACATGGTGGCTTTCGTCTATCAGAACTATATCAAAAAGTCCACAATACATTTCCGGGGACATCCTATCAAGGCTGTTTATCGTGGCGATAACGATATCTCCGGAAAGGTCTCGTGGTATACCGGGAATCTTGGTGCTACTTAGAATGGATACTTTCATCCCAAACATTTCTTTAAACTTTTTAGCTGTTTGGGTTAATATTGATTTACTAGGACATACCAGCAACGATTTACAAGGCTGGCAAGGATGAACAATAGCATAGCAAACAATTGTTTTACCTGTTCCCATGGGCGACTGAATTATTCCTCTTTGTTCTTTTAAAGCCCTTAATACAAGTTTTTCTTGATCGTCAAAAAGGGTAATAGAGGGGTATGACAGAGGAAGCTTATATTCTTTTCTTTCAAAACTACCTTCTATTGTCAAAGGTATCCCTCTTCTGTCACATTCTTTGATTATTCTGGGAAGGAAACCTGCAAGGAAAGACCCATCCTTTTCTACAAGAGGTGCTTCATATTCTGTTTTTTGTTTGCTGTATTCGCCTTTAGTCCAAAAGGCTTTTGTAACTTTTAGAAATGTTCCTAGAAGCTTTGGGTCGTCGGTTTTGCAGATTGTTTGATCAATTATTTTTATTTTCATTTTATTTTTATAGTAGCCAATCGGCGAGACAGCCATAAAAACCGACTGGCTACTTTTACCATCAAAAAAGGTTGCCTGTCTAATTATTGAATTTGGGTTTTTATAAAGGATATTTTAGCATTTTCTTAACCTCTAGTTTTTGGCCCCGATTCGGTAGGGTTTGCGGAGTAATGTTCCGCAGTGGTTTTTGGTTCAATCAATGGCCACGAGCCTTCCGCTAAGTTTTTCTTTAATCCATATAGCCTCCTGCAAATTTGTTGGTTAATCTACTCTATAAACTTCTTAACTGCTAACAAGATTATTATACTTGGTTTTAATAAAAAGCTGAACAAAAATCTTTGATTTCTTGGAAACAGGTTTTAACGGTTTTGTCGTTCCATCCTTCTTTGACCAGATATGCTTTAATTTTTTCTCGGCTGATTTTGTTGTACTTTGGAGTGATAAAGCAGTCAATTATATCTGCAGGTGAGTTGAGGACGATTTCGATTATTTCTTTGGACTCTTTTGATAATTTTGAAAAGCTATCTCTTTTTATGATCAATTCTTCTTGAGAAGGATCGATACCCGGCATCATGTCTAAGGCGGTTACGTCCTCTGTGTACATTTTACCTTTTATTACCGGCCTGTCTAGCTCTACAACTCCTTTTTTGCAAGTTTCGATTACTGTTAAGTAATCATAAGGATTGACGTGCTTACCGTTTCCTGCCATTGTCTTTACCTCCCGTTTTAAATTAAGTTGCAACCTTTAAACTTCTTTTTCCAGTTTTCTGAATTGCAGTCGCATCTATCGTGCCGATACAGTTTTTCCCCCATGATTGAACCTATGAGAATTTTCTTGGAATTGGCTTTGAACTTTTTATCGCATACGAAACATGCTCCTTCGCCGGTAGTTTTAATCCTGTTCCAATGTTCTTTTTCGAAGAGTGGTTTTCTTGGAGTGGTTCTGTTTGGTCTGTTAAGTTTTTTGATTATTGGTTTCTCTTCCATATGCTATGTTACCCTTTCTTTGGTATTTTTTGTTATTTCAAGGCCGATCTTTATAAGACCGGCTATAACGGCGCTTTCGGAAGTATTTTCTTTTTTTGCTATTTTCAATATTTCCATTGCGAAAGAAATAGGCACATAGGAAGAAATAGTGGTCTTTTCATCAGGAGAACGCTTTCTTCCTCTCTTTTCCATACATCCTCCATTAACTTCCCAGAGAGTTTTTGCATTCTTGTCTGGTTGGGTATATTTTTCTTGTGGAAGTTTCGGCTCCCTTGGAAAAATATTGCCAAAGACCGTCGCCGATTTTTTTGATTTGGCCTACGTACTTCCCATCTACTTGAACGATGGTATGGTCGTTATAGTCTACAAAGTTTATCATATGCTGTTATGCTCCTTTTCTGAAAGGTTTCAAAGTTTCTGCTACGCTACTTATTGTAGCGCTTATCATTTGCCTGAGGGACATTTTTTTGACAGGGTCTTCGGTGCAGAAATTTTTTGATACTTCAACAAGACAAACCATTAGGGATATACTTGCCTCTGAAAGTCTCCGGACTTTTTCTTTTTCTTCTTCAAGCTCTTCCATTAATGAAAGCGCTCCTTTTTGCGCCGGTATCGGTTCTGGTTCTGGTTCTAGTGAGGATTCAGCGCAGCAAGCATCTTCTCTTTCTCGTTGTTCTTCGTCCGTATATACTCGTTCGAAAGTAACTTCAACATTATTATCACAAATATCTCTCTCAATAAAATGTTTTTTTATTTCAGAAGAAATTTTCTTACCTTTTGCAATGAAGTTACAATATTTACCTTCCTCTGTGGAAAATTCAATGATGTCCCTAATTCGTTTTGCGCAACCTTCATTCCCATAAGCGACAACCCTTATGATTTTCCAGCCTTCTTCTTTTCTTTTTACTAATTCTTTTTCAATAGTTTTTAAATCCATGTCCTTTTTCCTCCTTTATGCTTTTATTATTTTCCCCATCAATATTGGTTCTGGTTTTATGTTGAAAGTGTTGTCTACGAAATCCATTATTTTCATAGTAACGTCTTTTGCGTTACTTGGTTTCTCAAATTCTGAAGGATGTGTAAGGACAGTAATCGTCGTTTCTCCTATCCCGCTGTCTTTTATTTCGATGTAAAACTTAGCCATTTTTGTCACCTTCTTTCTTTTTTGACCTCATCAGTGCCAGCATTACTGGCAGACCGGCTTTACGCCGGTTTCGGTCTTAGAATTCGATTGCTCTTTTGAGCGGGATGTCTGGTAAGTTTTTGATTTCGTTAACCAGACCGGAAAGTTCTTTCTTGAATTTTTCCCGGGAAGAATCAACGTCGCGTAGCTCAGATGCTGTTATACCAAGCATTTGTTTCTTGACGGCCTTGATCGCATTGTTCAGGTCTTTCCTGTCAACAAAGTCTGAATAGATTTCGTCAATCTTTTTCAGGAATTCATTCATGGTATTGATTGTACGCTGAGAAGGCTTCCCATCGGTGCACTGTTTTTTCAGCCGGACAGTGGATTCGAGGAGTTCTTGATAGATGGTAGCGACAACATCATTTTTCATTTCGTTGATGGTTTCACGGAACTTTGCAATTTCCCTCCGGTACATTTCGGGACTAACGATTGAGTCTTCCTCGTTGGGTGCCGAGATTTTCAGGAACTGATATTTGCAATAGAACCGTTCAGTAAATCTTTCTTTGGAAAGATACTTGGAACGAGCGTTTTGATAGTAGACCGGATAGTCTTTGGCAAAAGTTTCGATCGCGTCTTCATAGTTTTCAATGGCCTTATTGATTAACTCGGCTCTTTCCACTTTCCTTTGTTCCAGTTCATTGATGATTTTTTCCAGCCGGTCAGAACATATGAAATATACGCCGTCCAGAGGGAACGGAACAGATTGATGCTTTACCATTCTCCGGGTTTCCTGATCATGGGCATTGATTTCTCTTAAAAGTTTTTTAAACTCTTTGTTGAAGAGATCATGTACCCCTCTTACGATCTCTGTTGGCAAGTCACCCATTTGTTCTTTTGTGAGTTTCTTGCGACCAGAATAGCCTCCTAGATTCAGGGAAATTAACATGCCTTTTTGAAACAAATTGGTTTCATTAATCATGGTTCTTTGCCTCCTGTTCTTTCTGTGTTTTATAGGTTGGTAATTCCCAATAGGAAATTCCTTTTTGAGGGAAAGGGACTACCTTTATTGGAATTTTTTCAGGTTCTTTTTCTTCTCCTTGAATGATTACTGTTTCCATATTCCCTCCTACACCTGTATTGTTTGTAAAAAGTTATTAAGAACAACACTGTTGTGTTATTGCTGCGTGCTTTGGTGATTATCTTTGCGCACATCCAACTTACTATTAAATCGTGAAAATAAATTTTACAGAATTTATTTATTTCCATTATCTTTGCCCCCTGTTCTTTTTTCTTGCAAGTTTTGCTTGTTTGTTCTTTTTTCTTTTCTTTTCTTTTTCAGCAATCTCCGCAGCGGTTGGAACAGGTTTCTTGCTTGTTCTTCTTTGAGGTGGAAGAGGAAAGTCTAAAAGACCAAGCCCAAACCCCAGATTGTACATGGCCATCATTGAACGATTATTCATGGTTTTCTATCTCCTCTTCTCTTTCCTTTAATACCTGGCAAAATATGGCAATTATCGTCGTGGTGGCAGGGCATTGTGTGTTTTCTAGATTTATTGTGAATGTATAAAGGAGCCGATTTAAATTGAACAGGATGCACAAATATGGTTTGTATTACTCCGGCCTGTGGTTGAAAAAATCTTATTTCATTTTTTTCGATTTTTTCTCTAAGTTTTTTAACAAATTCTTTCTTTTGATTCTTTCTTTGATTTATTCTAAACTTTGTCCTTAAAAGCCTTTCCTTCTTTTGTTTTTTATTCATATTCCCTCCTATGTTCTTTTGACCTCATCAGTACTGTATTAAACAGTAGACCTGTACCGAAGTACAGGTTTCGGCCTTACATGTCTATTTTTCTAAGTTTTTTGACCTCCTTTTGGATTTGAACCTTTTTCTTTGATGCTGGTACGGTTCTGCCGTTTTTCCACTCGCGAAGATATTCAGTTTCCTTATTCATAGTGCGGGAAACTGGAACAATCAGTTCATCAGCATCATTAGCATCCTTACCGCTATCTATCTTTTTACGGGCAAGTTTGCACCAAGACTTAATTTCTGCACCGGACCATCCGTACATATCCTTTGGGCGAGCAACTACGCTGTAAGTTTCTTGGTAATGTGCTAAGATAGCTTCCTGTTCATCTTGCTTTGGAAGATCAACAAACAAAGGCGCTGTATCCCATCTTTCGGCCCTGACGTAAGCCGCAGGGAGCCTTTCAATGTCGTTGCAAGAAGCGACAAAGTAAATTCCCTTTGGTCTCGCGTCAGATAAGAACTTCAAGAACTGAGCGTTACTTCTATCAGTGGTCCCGCCATCATTAGCTCCGCCACCACTCCCAGCACCGGAAGTCCCAGCCAAACCTTTTTCAATCTCATCAACAAAGACGATAATTGGAGCCGCAGGATTAGCATTAGCAGCAATAACATCCAGCGCTCTTTTCATAGCCTTTTCAGCCTGTCCAACCAAACCGTCACCCATAAGCTGAGCAAATTCAAGTTCAATCATAAGGCGCTTGTAATGACCGGCAAGAGATTGACAAAGGTGAGTTTTACCGACACCAGCTGGTCCAAGGATTAGGATTCCTTTTGCTTCAGGGTCGTCAATCCATTCTTCAACGATTTCCTTGGCTGTTTCATAACCTTTAAGGTCTTCAAGTTTTTTATCGTAGTGGCGTATGGACAGGCCCGGAGTTGAATTGATTTCATCGGCCCTGAGTTCTTCAACTGTTTGAGGATCGAAGACACCTTGGTTTTTAACAATGGAATATGAAAAAACTTTAACGATTTCAGATTTTGTCAAACCTCTTGCGCCGGCAATGATTCTCTTTTCCTCTTTTTCAGTAGGCATGACGAATTTTGGGTTATCCTTAGCTGAATCGACGATAAAATCATATACTGACTTGATTTCTTTTTCGTCAGGAAGAGGGAATTCAATTTTTGCAAAGTCACGTTTCAGGATGTCCGGAACCCCTTCTTCAAAAGGAACATTTCCGACAACAATCAATATTTTCCTATATTCAGGACTGGAGAATTTAGCAGCACGGTTCAGCAACCAAGAGCTTTTTGGCTTATCGCAAGACCCTTGTTCATTCACAAGAAACCAGTTATAGTTTTTAGCAATTACAATAGCTCCAGCAGGAACAGTGTCGACGCCTTCTTCAATGTTCTCTAACATTGTTAGCAAAGTATCAGGATCGTTATATTGGCTCTCCCCTTCTGCATTACAAGATTCAAAGTCCCAGATAGAAACCTTGTAATTGTGACCGGCTTTCGTTTCGTTGAAATGTTCTGTTAAGCCGTTAAAAATATCGACTGTGGTTTTTGGTATTTCTTGAGAATTTATATAGAAATAAGAATAACCAGCCCTGATGCCAAAAATCAGTTCTTCAATCCCTTGCATAAGTTTTACCTCCCTTTTATATTGGTTTGACAGGACTTGGAACCTGTCTGTAGCATTACAGCCGGTAAACCGGCTGTCCTCTGCTTATCCTTGTTTTAGGGTATAGTGAATAACTGGTCTCCAATGAATATTTGGAGGATTCATAATCCTCTCCATTGACATGTAGGTAACGCCATTCTTATCTTTCAAAGTCATAATCCCTTCATCAATTTCGATTGTGTCTCCGGGATTTGTTAACTGAACCATGATGGATATTGCATTGATTTCGTCTGTCTTTAATGTAACTTTCAATTCTCTACCTCCTCCTTTGTTACTTCTTTCTTTATCATGTTTTTAACTTTCAGGCGATACCTCTTTTTCCAGATACGCCGGGAAGCTTGTTTTCTTTTGGAATGAACCTTGAAACCCTTCAGCCCATAAAGGCAAATATCGGCACGATCAGGAAATTCAAGCTCTAAAGTTCTGGGAAGACCGTAGCCATGCATAATTTGTTCTCCTTTCTAAGTTTTATTTCACTTCATTTTTAAACCACCTCATTACTTTTTGAAAAAATGTTTCTTTGTTCCATGTTACCTTTATAGGTTTCGGCTCTGGAGTGTTATACGTTTCAATAAGCTTTGAAAGAGTTATCACCCCACAACCACCTTTTAGAATTAGACACAATTCTCCGTTTACCTTAGAATGGCCGCAGTATAACTGTATTTCTCTGTAATAATTTATTACCATGTTTTCTTCTTCGGTTAATGTATGTTCTATGTATTGTGTTATCATTTTAACCGTCCTTCCTTCTTATCTCTTTTAAGGTGGAATCGTCTCCACTTTTTAGAAGAAGATCTATAGCTCTTTCTGAAGTATTAGCTGTAAAGATAGAGTGTTCAGTAACAAGAGAGACTTCAGGTGAATCCTTTTCCTTCCCATTGTGTACGATGTAACCGTTTTCTTTGTAAATGGATATCATCTTTCTTTCCTCCTTTGTTTAATTTTAGCCTCATCAGTGCTGTACTTAACAGCATACCGGCTTTCGCCGGTTTCGGCCTGTTAACCACAAAGGTTCAAGTGCTTTTTGGTTTGTACGTTGTCCTCCGGATTGTACTCATAATAAGCAGGAGTCAACTGTCTTTCAACTTCCTTCCCAAGGATGTCTTTCAGGAACTGAGAGGTTTTAAGGCACTTTTTACCTTTAAAGCCTTTTGTTTCAATGGCGATTTCTCCTTCATTACTGATATCAAGGATTATCTCTTCCATGTTATCTCACCGTAATCCGTAACTGGACTCCTTTCTGAGTTTTTTGTTCCTTGACAGAATAACCTTTTTTGATGCATTCCATCTTGGTTTTTTCAATGGTGTAAGCCTGTTTTAAAAGACCTCCGTTAACCCCGATAGCATTAGAAATTCCACAATCAAAGAAGTCACACTGAAGCTCATACCCTGTTTTCTGTTTGACGACTCCTATCTCGTATGAATAGGAAGTGTTTGGTATTTGGATAGCGTGAGCACATTCAGCCGGTTCACGTCCATACCATTTAAAGTTTTTTTTGACCTTCAGTAAACTTCAGCCCAAGCCGTTTACAGGCTTTCTTGAGAACTTGGATATCCTTAATTTCCAGTTCTATTTTTGCAAGATGCGACATTTTAATACCTCCTTTAAGTTTTTAGCCTCATCAGTACCGTTATTAACGGTAGACCTGCCTTTAGTGATATTTATTTGTTTTCAGAAACCCATCTGTCAAGGTATCCAGCAGCTTGCTGACGTTTACCGTTGATGAACAAATATGCCAGATGGGAGATAGTAGCTGACCGTAGGAAGTTACGTTCATTGTGTAACTGTACTTTTTCAACAAAGTTTTCAATTTCGCCTTTAGTTTGATCAAGGAAACATTTTACGTTGTCATAAACGGTGTCAGTTTCACTTTTTGGAAGCATTTCAGGATGCTTGCCAAGAATCTTTTCAATTACTTCTTTTGCTTCTGTCAGAGATTTTGCTTCTGTTAATACTTTTTTCATTTTACGATTTGTTACGCCTTCAGAATAATCATAGATAAACATTTTCAGAGGACCGTGTTCACCGCTTTTGGCTTTCTTGGAGCTATATTCTGTTACACAAGAAATAGTTGCCAGTAGCTGACCGTCTTCAGTTTCGGCTGAAGGCCATGAACGCTGTTCAAAAGAACGCCAACGACCAGTAGGTCTTTCTGCAACCTTCCACTTGATTTTTAACTTTTCTTCTGCCATTTTTAATTACCTCCTAAGTTTTATTTTACTTCACTTTAATTAAAATTGGATTATGAATACACCACGCTCAGAATCTTTTTTAACAGGTTCAGGCTTATAGTATTCAGGAACCTGTTCCCAGACTCTCGGCTGTTCCATAGGGATTTGATTCTTTTGTTGCTTATCCTTTTGAGAGATGATAACAGAAATCTTTTCCTTATACTTTTCAAAGTTTTCATAAGGTTTCATTTTGTTTCCCCTCCTGTTTTTTGGCCTCATCAGTGCTGTACTTAACAGCATACCGGCTTGCGCCGGTTTCGGCCTGTTAATATCTTCCACTTTTGATCGTAATGATTTTGAGCTTGTACTCTTTAAAAGCGTCATTCAGTTTGATGATTTCCCGGTGCGGTTTTAGCATGGCATCAAAGTCCTTCCCAAAGACCAAATTTCCAGTTTGCTTTGAACGTGAACGGGAGATTTTCCCGCTGCCCTTTCTGAAGAATTCGTCAACGTTGCCGATAAAGGTTTCGTCGCCGGTTTCCTTGTCTTTCCGGACAATATCAACTGTAATGTTAACTTCTTTAGAATTTTTCTGATCAAAAGAAGCGGTCCCTTTACGGGCAATAAACAGGTAAGAAGAAGTAACCATTAAGGGGACACCATCAGGCATGTTGTTAAGTTTTTTGACAGCCTGTTTCTTTTTTTCCAAGATTTGTTTTTCATTTTTTGCAGCTGCAATCCGGTCTTCTTCAACGATGCGGGAGATTTCTTTCAGGTCTGTAGAGATGACTTTGTAAGGGCATTCTGGATCATTCGTGTTATAAATTTCAGTTTCGTTAATTCCAAAACCTGTTATGCCGCCAGAATAAACTGAAAGTGCCATGAAGGGGTATCCGTCAGCGACAAAGGCGTATTGTTTTTGGGTATAACCAAACCCTTTTCTGGTGATTAAAGCCAGTTTAAAGTTAACAGGTTCATTTTCGATTAAAACCGTCATCCCGATAGCAGCACCATTTTCCTTATTGATTTTTTCCATTTTTTTCTCCTTTTCTAAGTTTTATTATTTTGGCCTCATCAGTACAGGTTTAACCTGTAGACCGGCTTGCGCCGGTTTCGGCTTTGATTAACTTTCGATTAATTTGACCAACTTTTTAAGTTTTTCCGGAGTTAAGGCCGGAATCCCGCTGACGACGTAGCTTTTACCTTCTTTATTGTCGTACACGCTGATTTTAATCTTGCTGATCTGGTTTTCTTCTTGACCTTCTATCGAAAAATGTTTAGTCTCGTAAGAGTGGTAACTGCGACCTTGACCGTAACCATGTCTTTCAGTATGTTCCTTAACATTATAACCCAAGATGTTTTCCAGATTTTCTTTGTTGGATTGATTAGTTTTCTTTTCCTTTTCTTTCAGTTTTCTCATAGCTTTGTCAGCCGCAATGGCATCTTTAATGCACCTCATCATTTTATCGTCCTTTACAGAACGTGTTTTAAACCTAACAGAATTACTATCAGGTTGCCGATTGGTGGCGACAAGGTATCCTTTGTAATCGAAATAAACGTAAATTGTATTGTTCACGATCATGTCCATTTCGCCTCCCGGCTCGACATACTTTTCTTTGCTGGTCAGTTCAACATTATATTTTTCTTCCCGCAATGCGGGGGCAATCAGTGCGACAAAGATGTGATTTTCATAACCATCAGCTTTTTTTGTCTTTGCTGGGCGTCTTGTTCTTCAGCCTGTTTTGCTTCGGCCTCTGCAAAAGCTGTTTTTACATCATTGAAAATGTCTTGGCAGTCAATTTCAGTGGAGAATATCTTATAACAAGAGAAGTCGGTTATACAATAGCCGGGATTTTCGTCAAAAAACCAGAGATCCATTTTTACTTCATCGAAACGCATCCTTAAATGCATTGTAGAAGGGTTTCCAGTTTCACTAGCCTTAAACGGTACAACTGCACTTCTGTGCTTAAGGTCAACAACAATTTCGCCTGTCCTAATTGCTTTAACTGTATTCATTTTTTTCTCCTTTTCTAAATTTTATTTTTTAGCCTCTTCAGTACCAGACTTACTGGTAGACCTGTACGCAAGTACAGGTTTCGGCTTTATTATTTGTTTTCTAAATTTGTTGTCCATGTATAACCACGTACCGTGGCTTTAATTGTCCCGGTCACACCTTTATTCGTTTCAATAACAGCCAGAAAATTTTTGTTGAGTTTAACAAGTTTAACTTCAGTAGGAAGTCTCATAGCCAAAGCCGTAGCATAATCTTTAAAATTTTCATATTTCTTTTCGTCCAGCCATCGGGCTTTTAAGTGTACCATGTATTCGCCTACGCTTTTAATTTGTTGTTCTGTCATGTTCTCCTCCTTTAAGTTAATTAATAAGGCTCCGTCCCATAGCAGCCTGCTTCTACAGCCCAGCGCTATGGATGAAACGGAGCCTCATCAGTGCTATCATAAATAGCAGACCGGCGCTGTACGCCGGTTTCGGCTTGTTTAACCTAATATTTTTTCAAACCCTAAAGGAAATAGTAAGCTTTCCAGTTCTTTAAGGGTTTTGATCGGTATAATAGCCTTTTCAAGACGTTCAGCAATGATAAGCCCCATGTCATAAGTACATTCAAAGTAAAAAGCCCAGTCTCGTAGTTCGGTACCTTCTTCATCAGAAATTGTTCCTAATATTTGGATACCGGTTTTATCAACTGTTAGTTGGGCGCACAAGTTATTATCCGTTTCGTTAATCATAGGCTGACGCCCATCTTCTGTTGGTTCAGCCCCACAAAGCCCGTACCAGTCATTTTTTGTAAATTCTCTCATGTTAAACTTTTCTCCTTTTCTAAGTTTTATTTTGGTCTCATCGGTACCAGACTTACTGGTAGACCGGCTGTTAAACAGGTTTAAAGCGCTCTTCCATCCTTATTTTATATAGCGCCGGAGTGACAAAATTCTGTCACCCCACAGGATCATATAAAGGTTCTAGCCTTACAACGTATCCACTTAAAATATAAAAGCTTTTTAAGTGAGTCGCCTTCCTTTATGGCTACTGGATTCATGCCTTATCCAAGTATGGCATTCTCGGCTTCACGAGAAATAACCTAAAAAGTGGCCAGCCATCTGTTTTTAGGATTAGGTTCTCGCCGGACTAATCCCGGTTGCAACCTGTCTTTTTCGGCCCTTCAGTGGTGCCTGTTTCCCGAAAATAAAGCCGTTCGTACCTTTTTTTGGGACCCGGAATCCGGGATTGTCACCCAAAACTTTTAGCCGTGATAAATCCAAGCGGCCAATAAAGTCGTAACTTGCTAAAATCTCAGGGGTTTACTATCAGGATGGGCGTCACGCAAACACTTGTTTTTGTTAGCTTTCTGACTTTCGGCAACCTGTATCCCAGCCTTCACTCGGCCCCCACAGGTTATTTTTAAAGAACTATCATAATTACAGTTATATATTACGCTTTATTAAGGCAAAGTAAAGAATTATTTTTAAAAGAATAAAATAGTTTCTTTAATAAAAACAGATAGTTATAATGCTTTTTATTTTAAAACAAAAAACTTTAGTCTGTTGACGATTTTTTTTGACAAAAAAAGGCTGTTAAACAGGGGTTAAAACATGACATATTTTTGACGAAAATGTAAACATGACATATTTTTGACGAAAGCGACAAATTTATATCACAGAATATTATTTTAACAGCCTGTGCTAAAAACCTTTAAAACTTAGTATAATATTTGAAAGAGGAAAGGGGAAATACATGAAAGAAAAATGGTTTAGATATAGAACAGCCGATGATGATCTTGGAATATTGTTTCACGAACTTTCTATGAAACTTATTGAAGAAGGAATTTTAATAGGGGATAGAATCCTTTCCCGAGATGAAGGTTTTGACATTTTTGACAAAGAAGGTTCAAGGCTTTATGAACATGACTATATTACTTTTCTTGACGGTACTTACGCCGAGATTCTTTTAGTTGACGGAATTATTACTATCAAAAACTTTAAGTATTGCTGCCCTTTTAAGATTCCTTGGCAAAGAATAATTCAAAAGGTAGGGAATATTTATACTCGTGAAGATTTGAAAGATGCTGTTTACGGTAAACCACATGATGCTTAAAATTACTTTGCTGCTATTAGTTCTTTTGTTTGCTGTTTTTTCGTTTTCTATAATTTTTTGGTTATCTTTTAAAGAGGAAAACAACGACAACCGTGAAAATAAAGAAAAAGGGTACTCAAAAGAAACGAAAGATTTATAAGAATCAATGTGGCGATAAAAGAAAATATGCTACAAGAAGCGCCGCTAATGCTGCAATACTCTCTTATAAAGAAAAGTTTGGACAATACCATAAGTTAAGATCTTATTATTGTTTTATTTGTCGGCATTATCACTTTGGTCATTATCGTTAGGAGATAAAATGGAAAACTTTGATTTAGATAAATGTAAGACCTTAGAAGAGTATACGAAAGAAATGCTTGATAGGGTTAAAGAAGCACTCAAAAACCAGACCCTTCATGAGAATTGCGTTACTCTTTCCAAAAAAGATGTGGAATGGATGGTTTATGAACTGGAAAGGAAAAGTAAGGGGGGATTTATTGGCACATTAGGGATAGCCGAACATGCTATTAGAATTTTTCAAAGGGATTCAATAGTTCCTGATTTAATGGTTATTGGTGTTGAGATTGAACGAGAGGCAGAGAAAGATAAAAAGCTTAAAGAAATAAATGAATTTTTTTCTAAAATATGGAATCCAAAGATTTTAGATTGTTCTTTTGAAGAAGCCAAAAGAAACGATGAAGAGAAGTCTTTTAGGAACCAGTCTCCGTTTTACGGAGGTAACGGGAAGAGAATTAAGAAAAACAATTTCTATAAAGGAAAGAAAGTAAAATAAAGGAGATTTAAAGATGGAGCATAGCCTTAAAACAGACCCTAAACTATTTAAAGATATTTGGAATAAGATGGTCGATTTCAGCGTAAGGAACAATGACCGCAACTTTCAGATCGGTGATACTGTCATTTTCAGAGAAACATTGCATAGCCATGAAATTATGAAGGTGATGGGAACTTCTCCTACCTACACCGGATTTAAAGTAATTGCAACAATCAATTTCGTTTCCAGAGCACCTCAGAAATGGGTCAAAGAATCTTGCGGGAAAGATGTTGTTATCTGTTTCAAAATCAATAAATGGGTTGTTGATTTTGTTTCTATTAACAGAAAAGTTATTGACGGCAAGAAGAGATTGGTAAGAATAAAAGAAAGAAATAAGAAAAGGACAATAGAGATATGAATAAAATCAATGAAATGAAACTATTCTCCGGCATCATGCGCGCCGACTGTACTACTTGTTCGAGAGGGAGGATTGAATCTGATGGTGATTATTGCGGAATACATTGCAGTATATGCAAGGAAGTCACAGGTGAAGAGTGTGTAGAAGACGCTCTTGGAGAAGAAGGTTCCATCAATATTGAAAAGTCGTGTTGGGCTCCTAATTTTTGGTTGTCAAAATTGTTAAGAGAAATTCCATTAGCAACATGGTGGTCTTGCCCTATAGAACAAACAGATGGAGCAATTAAAGAATTTGAAGCTCAAATTAGCAAGATTCTTGTAAGATTCCATGCCTCGCAAAGGATGTTGTAATGTCTGTATATAGCAAGCTTACTGATGAAATGGAAGAACTGTTTAAAGACCCCAAGATGTCAAATCCAAGAATTGCAGACAAGTTGGGTTTAAGTGTTGGCGCTGTTACAAGCCGCAGGTCTCGTCTTGGTTTTGAAAGAGCTAAGATTTTTCCATCATGCCATAAAGATATTGTTAAGAAGTTTAAGCAAGGGGCGACTGTTGAACAGTTGAAAGAAGAATATGACGCTTCTACACAATGGATTACAAGGGCATTGTACGCAGCTGGTCTTGTTTTCAGGAAACATAGAAATGGTAGTAAAGGGACTATTAAAGAGGTCTATGCTTTCCCTCCTGAGCATTGGTTTCCTTATAATCTTCTTTTGGACAAAGAGATTAGAGAGAGTGCTGAGTTTTACAAGGTTTCAACTCAGAAATATAAGAAGTGGATAAAAGAAACTCCAGAAGGAAGGCGCTATTTTACATTGATTCAAGGACGAGAGCATGAAGAAGGCGCAAAAAGATTAAGACCAATTTTTAGTAAAGCGAATCAAGCTTTACAGCAAATATAGATATTAAATGTTCTTGTAAAAAGAAGAAATAAAAAATGAAGAGGAGGGTGAGGCAAAGGGAAGAAATCCTCCCCTCCTTCTTCTAAACAGAGTTGGTCAATCTCTGTTTTTGGTATATATATCAAATTTACTAAGATCAGGGTAAGATATTTCTAAATCAGAATTATCCTTAGGATTCCCATTGCTATCATAAAACTGTGCTATTAGCAAAAGTCCTCTAGCAGCTAATTCAGGCATCATATAGAAGTTCCAACCTATCATATCAAGATGATCGTCATGATAAGAACATTCCCTCCGGCCAGAAAATCTAGCACGCTTAAACCACAAGTAAGCAGCATAGTCATCTGTTATAATAGCTCCTCCTTTGGAAAGTTTAAGATGCTTATAAGGGCCAGTAAAAGAAAGACACATAAACGTATTTGAAATATACATATTGGAAGTAAATCTTAAAGCACTATCCCAAGTACGGGTTCCTACTAACGGATAAGCGCCTTTCAACATGGTTCCTTCAGAAGGAGTAAATGATACTTTACCTCCAGCATGAATAATTTCACAAGGCACGCTTGGATACGTTCTGGATGGTATCGTTATTGTCTTGCCTTTAACCCCTTCGTACATTAAAGAAAGAAATAAAGCGTTGCTCTGATTATCTACGGCAACAGCATATTTTGCTCCTGTATACTTACAAAGAGCTTCCTCAAAATCAGCTGTGATTTTATGTACACCTTCAGCCATCTTTATCTCCAATTCGGAGGTAGGGTTCTTCCTCTTGCTATGGTTGGCCTTCTTACAGCTCCTCTTCTAACTATCGGAGGTTCAGGAACTGTTTTTTTAACGATGAAAAAAGGATTGATTGCATATTTTTTTCTTGTTTCAATATGCTTTGTTAGTTTCTTTTCAATAAACCAATTTAAGATATCCTTCATCATCTTTTTTATCTTTTCTTGTTCTATATCTTTCGGCAAATCAGCCCAAGAATTATTACCCCAACCGTAACGGTAGACTGCAGGTAGAATATCTGGGAGGTATTTGCACCCTCCATAAAGACCCAAATAAACATTCCACGAATAATCTCCTGCCATCCTTTTTATATCCTTTTCAGTTTCACTATTATATACATTTCTATACATTCTTGTCCTGAGGCCAATGCCATGGCCAGACAAATTGAAATCTATAAGTTCAGAAGCAGAAAAGTCTTTAGGGCTTTCTGGAGTAGGAATAAGGTCTCCTTGAGGAGTTCTTAAAATGTACTTGTGGTGGCATAATGAATATTGACGGTTTCCTTCTAAGAAATCAACTTGCTTTTGTAATTTATAAGGGTCAGTCCAGAAATCTTCTCCGTCACAATCTGCTATATACTTACCTTTAGCTCTTTTGATATTTTCAAAGAACGGGTAAACACCTGTCTTAGAAAAAATATTGGTTTCTCGATATACAATATTAAAAATTTCTGGATAATCTTTTTCATACTCTTGCAATATACTTACTGTCTTATCAATAGAAGCATCATCATGGACTAGTATTTCATAAGGGAAATTGGTTTTTTGAATAAGAAAACCATCTAGAGTATCTCTTAAGAACTTCTCTGCATTATATGTTAAGCAATTAATAGAAACCAGAGGATTCACTTCTTAGACTCCCATTCTTTAAGAAATTCTTGTTCTAATGTTAAAACATCAAGTTGCCTATTTTTTATATATTTAGCAGGGACTCCTGCATAAACGCTCCAACAATCAAGGTCTTTGTTAACTAAAGAACCAGCTCCTACTGCAGTACCGGCTCCAATAGTAACATTTGGGAGTACTATGGTCCTTACTCCTAATATTACATGCTCATATAAAACAATCGGGCCTTTATGATATACTGGTTTATACTTTCTTGGAATTTGTGGGCCTATCAAAGAATATCCAAGAAAATCATCTGACTCAGAAAGCAATATAGATCCAGAAGCAACATTGCTAAAATTCTTTAATGTGATTCCAGAACCTCCAAACATGGAAACGTAACAGGCTATATGAATATGACTGCCTATTTTTATTCCAGAACCACCAGAGATAATACAGAAATCGTCAATACGGACATTGTCACCAATTTCTATAGCTTCTGGGTTATAAAATCGTGCAAAGGAACTAATCATGCAACCTTTGCCTATACTCTTAAAATTGTTCATTGCTGTGTTATCCCTATAAAGTTCTTTATTTGTTCTCTCATTGTCTGTTCTTTATTAGAATATTCGGCTCGTACAATCTCAGAATCAAGAGGCAGCTGTTTCGTTTCCTGTTCATAATTCATAAAAATGATTCCATAATCTGGCGCTGCATAAGCAAAACGAGGATGAGTCTTTCTTTCGCTGTCTTTAATGATCGTTACAGGACAACCACATAGACGTGCAATTTCAATAAGGACTGTCATAATATCATAAGAATAAAGCCTGCTACACCTGTTTAATTTGTCAGCCAATAGCCTTTGACCAGAATCTCCTAGAAAGTTACCAGAAAGTTTAGGTATATTTTCTGTTTCTTTAAGTTCTGGATTCCTACACTTTCCTCTATAAACAAGATAATCGGAACGAGGAAATTTTTTATCTACAAACATATTTATATTTAATAATGTCGGTATTTCAAGGATCCTTTCGGCAGGAAGATTAAGGCCTACCTCTTTGTTCCAGAATTCACTATAAACGAAAAGAATATCAGTAGACAAATAAGAAGATAATGGAGGGCCTCCAAAGTATCCCGGAATGTGCATTACATACCTAACGACCTTGGAACCTCCTAAAGGGTTGCCTCCTACCTGCTCTGGATAAACAGCTACTGAGTCGCCGGCACACGAGTCAGCAAAGGGAATTCTAGACCAGTCTGGATTTTGTACTTTTGTATTAACATATACAGGAAATCCAAGAACTGAAATCTCATGCGCAAGCCGGTGAATAGCCGTCCCTCCCCCTGAAACATTACTCCAAGGAGGCAAATAAAAATAATAAGGTTTCATTTCCAGTTTTCTCTTACAAAAGGAACGTGAAGACAATCATGTGGTTTCGGCTTCCCGTGAAAAGAAACACTTTTACAATCTTTCGGCAAGCCGTTAGCAATAACCCAAAGCTTATACGACGTTATCCATGACTCAGGAAATACGTCGTGAGGTACGCTAGATTTGTTCATAATTCCTTGGGCGGCTAAAGGGAACAACCTTTTAGCAGGAGGCTTCAGAGGACTCCAAATCGGCTTTCCTGCTTTGACATATTCATCCCAAACATGGTGTCCGGCACCATTACGAATTAAAGAAACCGTTGCATTGCCGTCATTCTCTTTCCCTGTAGGACAGCAGTACGACGGATAATCCTTCATGTAACAATGATTAGAATCATAATTAATAATATCATCAAGATTTCCAACAATCACTTGGTCTAAATCCATATACAAGACAGTATCTGTATTTACACATATTGGATTCTTTTCCCAAGCATGCATTCCAGACCACCAATATGGCAAATTTGTTTCTACTATACAAAAAGGGCCTCTTACTTGCCTACTTACTTCGGCTTCCCTACTTTTTACCAGAGGGCCTGTATAAAGAACAAAATCAAAAGGGATAGTGGTATTTCTTTTAACAGACCTGTAAAGATTGCCTATATAAATTGGATCATAATAACTTCCGCCATCCCAACAAGCTACTAAAGTAAATTTATCTGTTTTCATCTTTTGCCTTTGCAGACGAATATATACCTATGATTGGATTCTTTACTTTGAATAAATGTGACTTCATTCCAATATTTCAGGAACAAAGAGTTCCATTCTTCCTTGGAAAGCTTTACTGTAGTCATGTCCATTCCCAGACGAAAGTCTTTAAGGTCATATGCTTCAAAGAAAAGGTTGTCGCAAGTATTTGCTATTTGCTTTAGTATAATATCAAGTTTACTCTTTTGAACAGTCATTAAAACATTTATGCATAAACCCCAATCAGCATGTGGAACTTCTCCAAGATCAGTAAGATCAGCATGAATAAATTTCAATATTCCTCTTTCAACAAGGGCTTTTGCAGGAGGCTCTAAGGCGTTTTTAGCAATGTCAATCATACATATTTTTTGATCATGACGCTTTTGAAGAATTTCCATTTCAGCTCTACCTGTTCCAGAACCATAATCGTTGATTGTAGCTTTGGGAGGAATATACAATAAGAAAGTATCTGTTAGTCTTTGAGCAGTTGAACCTCGACGATAATCTCCCTTTGACCATATTAATTCAAACTTCTTTTGATGTTCTTGATCAATCACCACTGCACCTCGACTAAATTTATTTTTATTTGACCAGAATAATTAAAATTATATTCGGTTTTATCTGCCTTTACTTCAATTTGCGCTTTTACTTTTGACAATTTGCATTCTTTGTTAACAGTACACACTGTAGTGCATCCTGTAATTAAAGCTATCAAAAAGATTGTAACCATTCTTCTGTAGGGCATCCTAAAAATTCCTTCGTCCAGCCAGACATTGACTTTACTTTATTGCCAAACATTGAAGGTGCAAATTTAATCCAGCCTTGCTGAAAAACATCATAATAATGACTCTTCTTATTCGGATTTTGCCCTGTCATCGGGCATCCGCACATAATTACTTTATTGTACCCCAAACCAATAGCAGCCTGACAACCGAGTAAAGAAGATGAACCTGAATAAGGGTGTTTCGCTACCAAAGGCCAAATATGATTAACAAGAACTTCCTCAAAAGTATTGTTCCCTTTATTTAGCCTCCCATTCATATGGGAATGAGTTTCGTAATTAAGATTTGCCCCTATGGACTTTCTTCTTTTCTTAAATTCAATAAATTCATCAGGGTGATATGAGGCAGCATGCTGTATATCAAAAAGTACCCTATCAGAGCAATCAACTCCAATAGCCATATAATCAAAGAGATATAAAGAAGAAGAAGTAATATTAAACAAGTCTTCTTCCAAGCAAGGAGCTATACCTATCACAATGATAATGTCGTTCATGATTCTTTGTAATCTATGACCTCAGGTTTGTTTTCTTCAATTTGATTAGTTGCCAAATCTCTTATTACAGCTACCATTTCAGATTGCCTCTTTATAGTCTCTACGCAAAGATCAGATACTTTCTTTGATTCATTCCTTTGTTGCTCTTCTGCTCTCTGTAAAGCTACGTTCATATTCATCAACTCTTGTATCATCAAGAGAGTTCTCTTAGGTGCGCAATCTTTTACTACAATAGGCTGTCCTTTTTTAAGTCCATCTTGAGGAGTCCACCAGCTTACGACATAATTAGGACACTCTTCTGGGTTGCCTCCTAGAAGCTGAAACAACTTACACTTATCAGGATTACAAGTTTCTTGCATATTATCAATCCTTATCGCAGATTATTCCTACTTGGGCTAATGGCCTATAGGTAGTACCGTGATTATGACTTGAACCGCTACCAACGCTATTATGCGTGTGGCCTCCGGCAGGTCCCGTGGCTGTAGAACTTACAGTATGATACACGTCAGCAGTAGTACCTGTTGCTGCAACCAAACCATGAGCACCAGACGCTTGATGTGTATGGTCTCCAATAGCACCATGGGTATGGGCAGGCAATTCAGCTTCAGCCAACACATGCCCAGGCTGAGTCCAAGTTCCTGCCTGATTGCCACCAGCTACGTTAAAAGCTTGAGTGCCCCCTTTGACTGCAAGGACTGCATCAGCCGCAGCAGTTACGATAGACCATCCAGTAGGAGCTACGTCCTGATAGAACCACATTGCTGTAGTTGTTTCAAACCCAACGGCCTGAACCGCAACGGTAAGGTTTGCAAGGATATCAGCTTTCGTATCTGCATCTAAAACATCATTGCCAGACTGCTGTTCTATAAAGTCCGCTAAAACAGCCATCATCTTTGATGTCTGCTGCAATACTTTATTCACAAATTGCGAACGAGCAAGTCCCGGTTGATTACCAACTTCTCTTTGTGAATCAGAATAATAGTCAGCATAAGCTTCAGTATTAGCTCCAGCGCCACCAGCAAATTCTAAATATTCTTGTGCCATTATTTCCTCCCTTTAACCTTCCATAAAAATTTCATCATTTGTTTCTGTTAAAATCTGGACTCCGTCTTCAGCAAGAACATTGAAGGTTCCAGCTACATATTTTTCTGTCAATATAATTTCTCCATCTTCAGTAAGAATTTCAGAACCAGTTTCTGTAAGAATAGCTTCAGATTCAGTATATAGCCAAGTAGGAACAAGCCTTCCTCCATCTGACCAATAAGCTTCGTCCCAACCTCCAAAAAGACCTTCTTCTTCTATATCCCAACAAAAATAATCAACTCCAGTATCATTAAGGTGGCTTGAAACTTTAACTCCAGAAGGTCTGAAGGAAATATACTCGTTAAGAAAAAGATAAGAAAGAACCAACAGAGAGGTTCCAGTCCCTTGAATAATCAACTCCATTGACATATTAAGGTTGTCTTGGATAGCTACTATTACTTCGCTACCGAATAAGTTTTGAAAACAGCTATAAGCAAGAGGAATCGAACCATCCCAATAATTGGCAGCAATCTTTATCTTCAGTGCTTTTCTATACGTATCGTCATCTAAATCAAGAACTGCTTCATCAACTCCGTCTGTCCATACCCCTTTGTCCCATCCTAAATTAGAATCATCCCAAGTGAATCCAATTTCCGAATTATAAATAAGGCAATTAATTCTTCTACTTAAACCAACTATCTGCCCAATAATATCCAGTTGGGCTCCTATAGCATAATCAAGATCAAAATCATTATCTAACCCTTCAAGCATTGTCGCAATATCTTGAATAGGAGTAAAGAGTTTATTTAACCAAGCCAAAAATTTTGTGCTATTTTGATATTGGCTTGTTATCAAATCAATATAGTCTTGTTTAAGAATAGCCATTTTAAGTAGTCACTACCGTAATGTTTACTAATTCAGTTATCGACTTTTCATTAAAAGCAATCGCAATGTCACTCGGCGCTAAGGCGTAAGGGGAAGAACCATTCACAGCTAATTCCACAGAAGTAACATTAAACGTCTCGCTATTTTCTTCTCCGGTAAGCAATGAAGCCCCAATAAGTCTTGACCAAAGAACATCTTGACCAATTTCTAAAGATTCAATGTAATCATACAAAGCCTCTTTTATAACTTCTTCTGTTGCACTTGTGAAGCCAAATAAAGCCGTTATACTTACTTCAATGTCTATGGTTACATAAGTTGGTCTAAAGAATTTAACTTCCATGGGGACTCCATATTCGTCATAGTACACTGAAGTAGTAGTCCCATGAAATCCTGTCCCCGGAGTTTTCTTTGTGGCAAGTGTTTCGACGATTTCTGTAGTATCCCCTCCTTCAATAATAAAAGCTATAGAATGAGCAGGGACGCCGTTAACATCTGTCGCATCTGTCGTATTTTCATAATATTTTGCTTCAGTAACCCCTGTTAGATTATAAATAGCGCCTGCGATCCCCTCCATAACTGAAAGAGAAGGTAAGGCAGTTGAAAACGCTTGTCTTGACCTTATCGAAGCATCAGTTTCTATTGCATTTCCCGGAGTAGCAGCAGAAGCATTAGTAACCGATATCCATCCGGAAACTGGAGTCTTTATCTTTGTAATAGTCCCTGCCAATGCTGTTATATCACCTTCATCATCTGCGGTAGCCGTTACGATAATATACCCTATCAATGGGATAGTAACTGAAGCAGGTAAATTCCATTCAGTACCGGCGTCGTCTGAAGCGATACCATTTGTAATAACAGTCCCTGCAGTGCCTGTAACTGTTAAGTCTACAGTGGAATGAGTCGCTATATTCCTTGCTAATCCATTCATTTTTATAATAGAATCAAGCGCAACCCCTATGGCCGTAAGCGGTGCTCTATTATTATAAACCATTTGAGCAAGTAACAAGATATCATAAATCATCAATGCAAATACATACATCTCTTGATAGTCTGTAGAATCTACTTCTAAGTAAATATCTGTTCCATAAATAGCTTTCTTTTGAGCTATTATATAATCAAGGATATCTTGATACGAAGGTATTGTCAATCCATTTACGCTGATAACTGGCGGAATATAAGCCATTTTACTCGCCTCCTGTTCTTACAACCACAGTTCCAAATTCTGTATATACTTTTGCAAGGCATTCATATGATCTCGTTTCTATATCAAAAGTTGATTCAAATGATTCAATTCCAGTCACATGAATTGTTCCGGAAATTCTCTTTTGTATTAACCTATCAACAATTAACTTGGAAGTACCCTTAACTCCTAATATCTTTTGCCACATTGGGAGTCCTTCATTTAAATTCTCCCACCATTCTCCTAAAAAAAGACGTAACCGACTTTCTATAATTTGAACTACAGCATTACCGTCTAAAAGGTAATCGTTTTGCCCATTGCCGTAAACAGGATCCCAATTTTCATCTAATTTTCTAACTCTTATTGTGCTCATGCTACACCGCCAGTCGAACCTTCTCCGGGTTCTGTATCTGTATGAACATGGGACAACCAATCTCTTAACTGAAGCGTAACTGTATTTAATACTGTTAATGTGTACTGCATAAGTACAGCAGCTACAAAGGTAACAGCACTTTTAAATGTCGTAACGCCAGTAACATCTATTGTTGTTGCCGTAACAGTAACAGGGCCGGAAGTCGATTTAACGTATCCCGGCGTATTAACTGTAATTCCACTGGCATCTATCTTTATATAACTATCTCCGAACACCATTTCAATCTCTGTTCCAGAAAGCCTAAAGTAATTGGTTCCAGCATCATTTCTTAATTGAGTAGCATTCGTTTGATAGCTTGGAATCACATTCGGCTGAGAATTAACTCCTATCAGTGCAAATCCATCTGAAAGATCGTGTCTGCGTAATGACATTTGGTTTTGCACACCACCACTTTGATGCCAAGCGTCAAAACAAGTATCAGAAAAGACCACCAAACATTCATCCCCTGCCTGAATTGGTATGGAAAGATAAAACCCACCTGCCATTGGCAGGACAATAGGGACATCAACAAGAAGAGGAATTGTTTCGGCTGTTTCAATTCCGTCTATTTTTATTCTTTCTGTTACAGAAAGCTGAACAGTTACAGTCTGTGCTACAGGATCAAAAGACTGGATAATACCGGGAGAAGCGCATCTCAGATTTAGATCGTAGTTATCAAACGCTTTTTTATTACCTTCATTGCTAACTTTTAGTCGTTCAGCTATACTTATCATGAGTTTGGATTTCCTGAAGGATCTTTAAGCATTTCAGGGACAGTTAATTGCAAACCAGCTTTTCCTGTTAAACTATATCCAACGATATCTGTGTACCAGTCGTCTCCTCTTGTATCCCCTCTATGTCGAACTCCTCCTATTTTAAAATACCCATCTTTAGGAAGAATAGGAACAATCGTTTGCCCCGGAATAGCTTGTTGCTGCTTAACATTAATTTCACTCAAATCTAATTTTATCCATTTTGGAGGATTAGTTAAAATCAAGTTGGGGTTCAATAGTACTCTAAAATTAATACCTGTGTCACTTTGTTCAGGAGTCCCTATGAGTCCGCTTTTGGGGTTGATAACTATTTCTTCTCCTTGAGGAGTATCTGTTGGTTTCATTATATTCAGTTGATCATTTACAACAAAGAACTGTGCCCGGTTCCCTCTTGAAACTTCTCTAACGCCAACAGAGGGAGGTGCCCAATAAGTAACGCCTCTTGGTTTAGGGGTCGTATCAACAGTTTCAGATATCTTACCTACTTGTATAGGTGTCCTAGCTCTGGATGCAATAGCGTTTAAAAGCGTCTGATCTGTGTAATCTTTGTTCAACGTAAATGACGATATATTATCTCTGAATAACCGTTCTCCATCTATACAAAGCAATGTCAATTTATAATCCTTGACATCTTCTCTTAAATATAATTGCTGAAAAACAGTTCCTCCAAAAATTTGTCCATAGTTGCCGTCCTTATAACCGGCGTAAAAATAAACCTGAGCGCCTTCTTTAATGATCTTCTTTTCGGTTTCTTTTGTCGGATTCCAAAGATCAAACTGGGAAATGTACCAACCTTCATAACCGGGATAATTTATCTCAAAAGAGATCTTTAAAGACTCAAGACCAGTAAGACCATCTTGGCCTATGATAAGTTCGTCTCCATCATTACAAAGGATTCTCATTTCCCATTTTCGGCCGTATAAAGAACGATTCATCATGATGGAGTATTCCCCCATATCAATAAAAAGTTCACCCCTAAATCTGTAGATGAAGGATTTGCAGAAACATTCCCTACGTTGGCTAAATAAGCAGCACCAATATTCATGTAAATATAAGGCTCTAACATATTATATGCAGGAGAATCCCCTGTTAATAAAGGTATAGAATCAAGAAGTAATTCATCTGTCTCTGCATCAGTAACCTTCATAGTCCAGTATTCTGCTACTTCATTCCAAGTTATATTAAACTGAAAAGTCCTATTAACTCCGTCAATAGAAAGTACGCATTGAAATTTTTGATTAGGAGAAGAATCTAACCCAATTATTTGTGCCATTATTCTATCCCCGGAACCCAAGAAGGAAATCTATAACCGCTCAAAACAGATCCTGTCATTGGAGTTACTTGCCTTGAACCACCTTGGGTCTGTTCTGTTGTTTGCGGACGTGCACTTGTCTTTACTGTTACTATTTCAGCAGTAAAAATTTGCTGGAAAGTAACAAAGCATCTTAATCCGTACTTGGTTTCCTTTGTATCAGAAACTGATATGTTTTCAATTACCATAGGGTAATATTCGCCCAATCTGGTAACCAGCCTAAGCGGAGAACCTGTATTCTTCCACTTTAGCATCGTTTGGTAGGCCATAACAGACTTTGTAGGTTCAGAAGAATCACTTCCCCACTGTCCCGGAACAAAGCTATCCATTACGTCGCTCATCCCTATTTCAAGAGTAATTCTAGCTGGCAACGCATAAGAATGGTCTGTAATATTCGCCCCTGTTTGAACAGGATGCTGTGTAACTCTTTGAGAAAGAAAATGGTCAATTTTCATAACGGCATCAAACACCCACATATTTTCTTCTTCATCTTCTATATGTGTGATTGATCCTTCAGTGGCCCAACCTACAGGACGATACGCTCCTTTAGAAACTTGTGGATTTTGAGTAGTTCCTATAAGAAATGCTCTCCAAGCAGCATATTGAATCGCTTGTGTACTAAATAAGGTTTGACTCATGGTGCTACTCCACTAACAGATGGGTATCTAATGTCCATTACGTTTTGTTGACCTTGATATTTCTTAATTACATTTTCTACTTGTCTTGCAGTTTCTTCTGCAGAACCAGATTGAATAGTAATAGGAATATTATTTATGATTTGTGATGATTGAGAAGGCGCTTGTTGCGAAGGGACAAATTCCCCTTGCCATTGCCCAAGATATCGTCCTTTATATCCTTCATATTTATCTCCATGGGCTTTTTTCAAATAACCTTCAACGTCGGGTCCAGCAACTCCACTTTCTGGACGGTACCTAAGAACAGACTTGTCTCCTTTGGCTAACTTATCTGCAGCACCTTCTCCTGCGTACCATGCAACATCTGCCAGCTGGGAGCTTCCATATTTACGGTAATACTTAGACCACCTGTCCCTAAAGACTGCATCCTGATTTTCTGCAGTCCATTTTGCATTCGGGCCTAATCCAGCGTCTCTTGACCAAGAGGGCCAATTCTTAGTCATTATTTGGTATTTGCCATAGGCAAAATCCTGTTTACTAGGAATCCATTGGCCTCTAGCATAATATCCTGCAGCGCCTGATTCAACTCTAGATAATCTTGCAGCAGCCTCTTCTACGGGGCCATTTGTACCTCTTCTTATAGGAACATTATCTTTTGTCCAGCGAGGATTTGCTTCTTCCCATTCAGCCATCCTCTTTCTGGATCTTTCTACCATATCTCCGCCGAACTCTTTTTGTTCTATTGCTTTCCTTTTCTTGTCTCCAACAATGCCAGACCAACCGAACTTTGAAATACTTCTGTTAAACTCTTCGATAAAAATAACAGTCCCTGCCCAATACCTGTTTAAACGATAGGCATAGTCAATCAATTTGTCCCAAATAGGAGCTAACTGAGGATTAGACTTACGCCCGTCTATATAGGCATAGAAATCTTCAATCATAAGAACTAAAGATGTAATGGCAGCTAAGGCTGTCGTAACTGGAGCAGTAATAGCAATTGCTATCGCAGCACCAATAGCAATCAAACTTTTTAACCAAGAAGGCATTGAATCCCAAATAGTTTTTAATGCCCCTCCCATATCTTTAAGTGCCCTGAAAGTAGCAGTTGCAAGATTCCATATTGTTACTAGAAAACGTGCAATCTTATCATCCCATTCTGGCATCTTCCTTTGAATCCAGTCATTGATATCTTTAAGTCCGAACTTCGTCCCTGTAATAGGATCCATCAGGTACTTAAACATATAATAGCCAATCCACTGAAGGCCATAAGTAGCTTCTACTTTTAAACGAGTAAATTCAAAACGGATGTCTCGAATATATTGAAGCTGATTTCCTGCACCTCCGGGTAATTCCATCCCTTTGGCTTCTTTCATCAGCATCTGATAGCGTTGATTTAATTCAGGAATCCAAGCGATATCTTGCAAAGATTCGCCCATAGCATCAGTAACAATCTTGAAGTCTTTTGCAACATCCTTCGCCATATACATACGTAAGGCGAATTTCTCATATCCAAGATCAGCCTGTGCTACTTTGTTTATAAGGTCTACAGTAGCAGCACCGATAGAAACTAAAGAAGTAATTATAATAGTGGAAGCTTTGACAGCATTAGCTGCCATTCCAGAAGTTCTTTTCTGAACCTCATTATCCATATCTCTTAAGACAGCCTTCGCCTTATTGACTGAAGGATTGTCAACTTGGACACCAAGAGCCATCACATAACTTTTAATCACATCTTCGATAGCCACTTAACTCTCCCTTGACTTCATTGCCTCAAAAGATCTTCTTTTATTTTCTTCTCTTACAGCTGCTAATTCATGCCAATCATAAAGATCATCTATGTTATATGTTCCATCCCATAACTCATGCTGACGCCACTCTTTAGCTATGACTGGGGCGTAGATGAATTCGTCGATGTTTGGGCATCTGAGAGGTTCAAATCCCCAAAACTCTCTTTCAATTCCTTCAATTTGCTTACGTCGAAAAAATTTGTAAGATTAAACACCAACACGTGAACCACAAGCGCCATGACCAAAGATGCGTTATCTTCAATGTCACGGACTCCCCATGCCCCATCGGCCCTTCTTATAACGGTTTCTACTTCAATTTCATTTACGGTTTCAATTTCTTTGATAACATGAAGACATTCTGACTGAATCTCAAAGAAATCTCTCTTACTTAGAGAACCTATTTCCTGAGCAAGCTGAAGGGCCATAATGGCTTTGTCTGAATCTGAGGTGGTCTTTAATTCTCCAGAAACGATACCGGCGACTACATTTACCATTCTGCTTGTCAGCTTAACAGCGATGTAGCCACCAGTAAGAGCATCGAATTTACCAATCTTCCATTTGCGACCGTCAACCACGACGATCTTAGAACTTTCCCTTTTAGGCATGATTTGTTTCTCCTTACACTTATTTTAATTAAAACGGCATTGACTGGATGTCTCCACACAGAAGCACGAAAGTAACCATACCTCCCTGCTTATCATACGTCTTGTCCGGAAGCTTCTGAAAACACATGCCTGTAAAAGTATGACTTGTGCTGTCACTCAGACAACGTAGAATCCCGACCGCTTGAGCCCATAAAGACGGAGGTTCAATAATGCATTGGTTATAAGCGCCCAAAAGGAATTTATAAGCATCAGAAGTCTGCTGGACACTGATCGAAACAGAACCGTGATTCCCTGCAATCTTTGATATCATTACGTTCCCATCGGCCGCAGCTTCCATAACAGATCTTTCCTGCGCCATTGAAACAACCAATTGCCCAACGCCCTTTCCCGTGATAGTCATTGTTCCATTCGGGAAAGTGAGGTTAAGTATGCAATCCAAAAATGAATAAGTTTCCATTGCCTCCTCCTATTTTCTTTACGTCTTATCTATTAACATAGACGCCGATGATTACGCTGTGCATTGCACCTGCTTCCTTGATGCAAACATAAATATTGGGGCTTTTTCTTGCTTGACGGTCTGCATCGGTTTGATCGTTGATTGCTTCCGCCTGTACAAGATACCCCTTAGGAAGAATATCATTGTATTTAAGATTCAAGATATTCTGGCCTGTCCATTTACCGGGAGCAAGGAAACCTCTGTTAACAGCCAGATCACATGCCTGATTAATAACGTGAATGATCTGAGTCACTCCAGCCTCTGTCTGAGGAACCTTTGGGGTCTGATTAAGCAAATCAGCAACGTTCAACTGGATATCGTTACGGAGCATATCAAGGTTAATCATTTCATCAATAAAATAACCGTTTGCCATTTTGCCCTGTTCAAACCAGTCATAATAATTACCGTATGACAAGTACAGGTTGCCGTTTTGATTCTCCACATATCCTCTCTGAGTTGCCGTAAGAGGTTCTGTGGCTATGCCCACTTCCTGTTTAAACTTCATTGTAAAGGCACTGTTCGCAAGACCAGAATTCTGACCGCAAGCATAGCCGATGGCACCAAGGATGGAGTAAATGTTATTAGGATACACTGCACTCTGAGTAGTAGCATACTGCCCGAAAGTCCTGCTGTAATTCAGGTTTTTCAGGTATTCAAAAATCCCCGGAGGAGAAGCTGTTGTTGCCATGACATCAGCATCTTCAGTCGTGTAACCATATAATGTAGAAGGATTTGCCGATTCTGTCCAGAGAGCAAGTTCAACATGGTCAGCCTTTACAGCATTCAAACAAACGAAGTAATACCAATCAAAATTAGCATTACGGCATTCAATTACAGCATCAAGACACGATTCAGCCGGTGAAGCTGTCAAGTCTTGCCGGCCTACATAAAGTTTTCTCGGCTCTGGTGAAGCGGCAAAATAGATAAGCGCAGCAACATATTCAGGATCATCCGTTTCAAAACCATCGTCAAGCATATCATCCGGGTCTTCATAAAGCCTTACTCTCTCCGCTGCAGGAATAACTTCGCTGGAACCGATAATACAAGCAATGTTAAAAGTTGCTCTCGGTGCAGCCAAGGGCGAAATCATTACTGTGATGTCAACTATACTATCCAAGTTGAACGTTTGAGGAATTGCAGTCATTTTTCTTGACCTCCCTTATTTTCTTTCTTTAATCTTCAGTTACTGTGAATGAATCTGTTTCTATTAATATATTAGCATTATAAACATCAATAGGAACACTCCCTATAGTATTTATATCTGCATTCTTCTTAACATTTTCGTTGAATCTCAAATTCAAATCAACTCTTTGAAACCACTGACCAACAAAAGGCTCCGGGATTCTTCTTGGAGCAACCACATCTGGGATTAAATATATTTTATCTTTTCCTAAAGCCCTTCTATAAGAAGATGAATCACGAAAAATATAATCACGAACTGTCTGTGCATTTGACCAAGAATTTGGGCCGTAAAAAATAAGGCCGAGGTTTATTACCCTTGTATAACTCATCTCTTCATTTAGGAGTAAAGGATCGTCTTCAGACTCTGTTAATTTATCTTCTCTTTGACGGTTTATATTATCGTCATCTTCTGTTATACGAATAAAAGTAATATTTTCATTAGCACCCCATCCTGGCTGACCTCCGGTCGGCCACGAAACTCTTACATAACGTGCGGCTGAATCATAGTCTATTGGGCTTTCATTTAAAAGGCCAAGCATTCCCATAATCATCTTCTGAAAGATAATTTCAAGCTGTTGTAATGTTTGGTCTACGTCTGTGCTAGACATCTTTATATCATTTTATCAACTTTTTCAAGATCAATGTCAATTCCGTGAGCTTTCTTAAGATAAGCGGCAATCCTTTTTCGATCTGCAACAATATCAGGTTTGTCTCCATAATAGTTTTCATTTTCGGCTGATTCCGCAAAAGCCTTCGTAGGATCTTTCCCTGCTTTAACAGCCCTTAAGACAGGTCCGACAATATAATCTTTTTCGTTAGGAAGAACCCCTCCGCTTTTTAATGTTTCATTTTTTCTTTCTTGCGCAATTGTCATTTTCCGGCGAGTAGCAGGATTAAAAGAGTTGCTTCGGCGATTCTTCATTGCAGCTAATTGCTTAGCAGTAATATGACCTTTAATACCGGAACCTTCGCCACCGTCGCAAGTATCATTAGTATTATTATAATCCCGTTCAATTTCTTTTAGAAGATTTTCAAGACGAGCAACTTCTCTTGAATCGCCTTCTTTCTTTGCTTCTTTAAGATCATCTTCGGCATCTTTCTTCTGACGCGAATACTCAGCGTAACTGATACCGCTGTCTTTGGTTATAACTCTGCCATTCTTGATATCTTTAATGTTTTCGTATAACATTTTATTTACCCCTCATTCTTATGCCTATTGAAAGGCAATAACCGTAATCCGTAAAATTTAATACTTGAATTATCTTGTAACGGTCACCTTGCCATTCAGCTTGATCAGAAAGGCCAGAATCATCATCATTAGGGTCTATATTTTCTGTATCTCCTTCTCTTGTCACATAAAGGCGGTCAAGTGTGGCAAAAGTATGCATTCCTTTAACCCTATCAGCTTCAGGTACTTGTTCAATTTCTTGAGCCGAAGAAGGCCATGCAATCCCCCTTGTATCAAAACAAGAAGGACTGATAACTTCTTCTATCCAACCACCAAGACCAAAATGTCCCTTAGATCTGTAAACAGGAATCAATTGGGATAGCCTCGGTGATCTAACGACTCTAGAAAGATTTATCATTATATATCCTCAATCACATAAGTAATAGCTTTCAACAACTGGTTGGTATCCATTAAAGGTTTTGCTGAAGCAATATACTCTTCTTTAAGCCCTTTATTATTTTTAAAATCTGCTTTTAAATATGGGCGCCTTCTAATCCTTCCGAAAATAGTTGCTCTTTTTAATGGGACAAAACCTTGTCCTTCTAAAATAATATTTTGAATACTTGATTGTGCAATCATCCCAGCAGCATTGAGAGCTAAATCAACTCCTTCCGGAGAACCTTCCATTGAAGCATGAGCAGCCAACCTTAATTCACGGTTTATTTTCTTTTGAGCTTTTGCAATTCCTGGTTTCATAAATGAACGAGCAGGAATACCTACTGAAGGAGCACCATTATCATGGATATAAGCTAACGCAGCATTACCAATTTTTTCATCATTGTCTCGTGGGTCTTCTGCTTCAGGAACCCCTACAAGCACTCGTTTCTTAGCGAGCGCCTGTAAAGGTGCCATTATTTGATCGACGTCTTTCTTCGTCTTTATTTTAACAGTAGCTTCAAAAGAGATCATGTGCACTGATATCCTCCCGAACCAACAATACGAGCAATTCCTAAGAACATTGTACCATAAGTAGTCAGGTTATAATCTCCTCCGCCTTCAATTATCGTAGCGTGCGTATCCCTACTATAAGATATAGGGCCAGCACTTTCTCCAGATAACAAGCCTCCAACCGAACCGGGAACAATACCTACTTCACTATTCTGAGCAGCAAGAGAGATATAATGGGCTGTTAATAGCTGTAAGCCTTCATCAAGCAAATCTCCCCATCTTTCGGTATTCAGTCTTTTGATAGCAAATCCAGACCAAAAAGCAATCATAGCCGGAGTATAAACAGCTTCATCTGCAAACTCCGGGAAATTAGCTCTAAAGGTCGTTTCATCAAAAGTAGTAGACATTATCAGCAGTTATCCTTTTCTTTTATTTGGCCTACGCAATTTATTGAAGGTTGCAGCAGGTTTTTCCGTTTCATCTTGAACGGTAGTCGACGTTGAGCTTTTCGTTTCCTCTTCATTATTTTCTGGGCTTTCAGAAAAGAAACTGTCGAGCATTTTGTCAACATTGCCATTAACAATACCTCCGTTATCGCCAAATATTACTTCGGTAAGTTCTTCTTCATCAACGACTTTTACAGCCGGATTACTGAGGATTTTTAGATCGCCGTGCCTAATCAAAGACGGAATGGCCCATCCTTTGACTTTATCCTCACTGACCATATGAACCCCTTTTTTATAGGATCGGGCATTAGCACCCGATCCTAAAGTTAAAGGTCGGGTCAGCGATATTCTTATATTTTCCAGTTCTGCCATAACGCTTCTCCCTTTCTGGCTTTACTGATTAAATTCCGTCCGCATAAGCGAGCGTTTCAGGGTAAACGATTTCCAGAACACCAAGCTTACCGAAGTAAGTGGTAAGGTGGTAAATCGAACGGTATTCCAAAGGCGTCCTCTGTAGAGGAACCAACGGGAAACGAACCCGGATTTTATCCTGAGTATAAACAACCATTCTGTCGGTTGCGGCTGCGGGGGAACCGGCCTCTTCGCCACGTCCAACCAACCACTTCAAGGGCTGAATATCAAGGGGCTTGCCGTTGATCTGGTTACAGATGCAGTTTTCCTTGATGTACTTCAGGATGGAAATGTTTCCAGCTGTTGAAACTGTCTGTGTAGAAATCCAACCGAACTGTACCGGAGGAAGAAGCAATTTCGAAGGGCAAATTGCGTAGCCGGCAGCAGCCCATGCCGAAGTGATAAGGGTATTGACGTCTTCCAGAATTTCAGCAGGAGTCTTATCGGCCCAAGCAGTAGAAGTTCCGCCAGCATTAAGAGCAACAAAGCCCGTGGTAACTCTTTCCGTTGCATTGACAAGGCCGGTTTTTCCAAGGGCGGAGTCGCCGATGTAAACCATTTCATCAATGTCCATTTGCCATTTAAGCTGCATACCGGCGTACTTCTGTTCATCGATCGGGCGTCCTGCCTGCTGAGCCGAAATCAATTCGGGAATGGAATAACCGAGCTCCATTGCCCAGATGTACAAGGGGCTGGCCGTTTTACCGATATCAACTGCGACACCGGGAATGGCGTTGGTGTTCTTTCCTACAAAGTTCTTACCGGAAGTATTGATACTTCCAGCAGCAGCAAAGGTGCTGTTGGTGTAGGAAGACGTTTCGTCAGCCATGCTGACGTCTTCGCGGAGGTCAATATCTCGCCCCCAAGTTACGGCAACCAACGGCTGATGCAAAGTTTGATCAAGCCGCTCAAGTTCGCCAATGTAAAAGATGCCGGTACTATCCAGCGTCCGTTTGTCGTATGTCTGCATGTTTACTTTCCTCCTGTATTATTTCCTGATATTACACGTTAAATTTAATTTCAACATTACCGTCAGAATCAGCAGTTCCCATGAATACGCAATTGGTAATGGCGACGTTGGTTGTGGGCGATCCCGAAGATTCTGCTTCAATACCGCCGACATTTTCTGCAGGCGATCCGTCCTGCGAACGGTAGTATACTTGACCATTTTTAGCAGGGGTACCTGCAAGGTTTTCAACGGTCATATAACCAGAAACCAGAACATCACAAGGCAGTATCAAGGAAGGGGTAGCCTCGGCCAAACCTTCAGAGGTCTGCGACATTCCCGGGTAAGGGCGAACCAAGAAACCATAAGGCTGGCTGGAATCATCTTCAGCCATAGGTCTGATCTTACCGGAAACCAATTTTACAGGGATTCCGAACTTAGTCGGAGGATAATCGGCATCAATGATCTGGGGTTCGATCTTTGCGTGCTCCCTCCGAGTAACATCACCAGGAATACCTCCCGGCATCCTAAAGATAAAAGCATTACTTACTGTCATTATTCTTGTCCTCCATTTAAGATAGATTCGGTTTTATTTTTTAATCCAGAATTCTTTGTTCTTCCTGTTTATATCAGCAACAGTTTCAGAAGCGCCAGTCAGCCCCTTATCAGCCGTACGTTTCTGAATTTTACTATTGCGTTTTCCCGCCGCAATGTTTGAAGCCGCTACAAAAGCCACATCAAGAGCATCACCTGTCATTTTGTGAAAACCACGTTTGCCGGCAAGTCTTTCAATTTCGGCTCCAAAGAGATCGTCTTCCATAGCCGTTTCCAGAATTTCAATTCTCATGGAATCAAAAGTCTTTCTGTAATCCTTTGTGGGCTTCACAACTCTTTTGCCCGGGACAAGCACGTCCGCATAAGAAAGAAAATCAGGCCAAGCATCGTTAACTTCTTTTTTCTCTTCTTCTTCTTTTTTCTCTTCTTCTTCTTTTTTCTCTTCTTCTTCTTCTTCGTCACCTGTTTCTTTCTTTTCTTCTTCCTTTTCTTCAGGGTCTTCGTCGCCGGTTTCTTTGTCTTCATCTTCGGAGATCTCTTTTATGAAAGAAAGGATTTCATTTACCTTGGATTCCAAGTCGTCAATACGAGCTTCAAGCCCGTCTTGATCCTTCGTTTCCTTGTCTTTATCCTTTTCTTCCTCTTCCTGATCCTTTACTTTTTTGTCCTTCGTTTCCTCTTCAGCTTTCTTGACTTCCTTCCCCTCTTCCTCTTCTTTATCTTCATCTGTAATTTTAACGGGAAGGTCAGTTTCTTCATCAAACCAACTCAGAAGTCTGGAAAGCCTGCCTTTAAACTCCGCCAGCTTATCTTTTGTTTTTGCCACGTTTTCTTCCTCCTGTTTTTCGTCTTCTTTGCATTTACATGATCCGCAATGGTCACATGCTTTATCTTGAATGGCGCACCGTCCGCCAGCCCTGCCCTTATTTACCAAAGCGACATGATTACCAATTATGCATCTTTGTCGCCCAACCCCACTTCCTAAATCCTCATACTCAGCATCGTACCCACAAGAAAGTTCTCTTTCTCCAGACTGAATAAGGCCGATAGCTTCTTTGGTTGTTACCAAAATATCAGCCAACATAAGATCAGACTGTTCGTTTTCACCTCTTCTAACATTTTGAATAATACCATGTGTTAATTCTTGCCAATTCTCTGGAGCAACAAACCCATCAGGATGATTAAGAGTAAAAGGTTTTCCTTCAAAGCTTCTAATTGTTATTTCATCAAAAACGCTTTCTTCATCACGTTGAATTCTAATAATACCGTCAGAAGTAGGCTCAACAAGTGGTTTTTCATCTTCCCCTAAAAGTTCATCGCCCTTATAAAGAAATTCGCCTGTGCGAGTAATTGGGACGTTTTCGCAGAGTAAATATCCCTCAGGCGTCTCTGATATATTCTCGCTAAGTTTCTCTGTCGTATAAAAGCGCATGATTAGTTCCTTATTTTATAATTCGATGACCGCTTGGTAATTCTATGATAATATCATTTTTTTTATATTTTATTTTAAAACCCTGTTCAGCCATTTTATTTAGAAAATCAGAAGGTAAATCTTCAACATATGGGTGATCTTTAAGAAAGCTATTTACTTTTTCTTTACCTTTGTGTAAATTACCTTCCCAAATATGTTTAGGAGGATTTGCCTTCATTGCTGCTTTTTTATTCAAAGTTTCTTTTAATTTGAAATTTCTGGCTTTTTTTAAGAGCTTTTTACCTTCTGAAACATACTGTTGATAAACATCTTCTTTTATTGGGATAGACTTATCATCAGGTTTTTGCCCTTGAAATAAGTGAAGATATCGAGTTTTTCCTTTTGCTCTTCTTTCTTTCATTGCAGCCATCTGCTTAGCAGTGACATGACCTTTGATACCTGAACCAATACCACCGTCGTGAACAGAAGCGCTGTCTCGTATGCTCCAATACATTTTAGCTGCCTGCTGAGCATTTGAGGATTCACCAATTTTTTTAAGTTCTTGGCCTTTCCCTTGCTTACTCCATATAACAAAATTATTCCCTACGTTTGTCATAAGAGCATGACTATTTTCTTGAATAAACCCTCCCGGAGCATTATGACGGCTTGTAACATGCCCTTGAACGCCGGAACCAATGCCTCCATCGATAGTTTCTCCTGCCTTTTCCATTTGAGCAAGGCGAGTATAATAATCACCCATTTCAGCAAGGTGGTCAAGAGAAATTTTTCTGGCAATAACTGGATTATCTGTATGCTCAAGTTCAACAGAATCTCCCATTTCAAGTTCTTTGTCATCAGGAATTATGTCTTCGCTAGACATGTATTTTCCTTTGGAAAAGAAGGATTGGAGGAGAGAATAAATCTCTTCCTCCAATTCGGATGGGTCTACTTTCAAAACTTCTGCCAACGCATGTAAATCATTATCACTAATTTTCTTGCTGGAAGAAAACAGGCGAATCAAAGCTTTTGTTACTTCACTCAAGCCAAGGTTCTCAAACCAATCTTGTTTTGAGTCAGTGCCTTTTGCATTCTTCTCGGTAATCTCAGTTGCGAAATTGATAGCTTGTCCTACCAAATCCCCCAAAGGGCCATCCTTAGTCACGCAACGACCATTTTTGATATCTTTGATTCCATCAAGAAGCATTTTTAATTCTCCTGTATTCTTCTCTTCTAATTATATAAATTGATTAATCTTCAGTCTAAAAAAATATCTTTCAAATGGCTACCTTTCAGGTATTACAGGATCGGGCCAACATCTGCAATTCCAGATAGCACCGGCATGATGTGCTATCATATTGGGTTTCTTATCACTTCCTTCATTAATAAGAGGTGGATCATCCCAACGAACAAAACGCCCATTCATTCTTTTGTGGCTTTTTCTAACCAGCATGTCTCCTACTGTCCGCCAGATATATCCCTCAGAACCTATATGTTCTGCGCGTGCCTGAGTCATGGCAACATTGGCTTTCGATATCTCTGTCCTGGCAATCAGCATGGCACGGCTTTTGGTAACATTTTCTGTTTCCATTATCTTCTTTGCTATGTCAGAAGCACGGGCGCTTTGCATCATGTTTTGTTGCACAAGATCGTGAACTCTTTGAGCAGCCTGAGTAGGAATGGATTTTATAAGGGTTACATTGCTTTGCATTAGGCTTTTAATTACTTCTCCTGTCGGGGTTTCCTCTATCTCTTTTCTAAGAGCAGCAGACATATTCCTTGTATGTTGTCTCCATGCAAACTTATCTTGATTGTCTACCTGAGTGAAAACACGACCTGTAAGCTGTAAAGCCCATGGGCCTATGATTTCAGCGTATGTATTCAAAGCCTGAACTAAAGACTGCGTAACATCTGGATTTAGAGGATCGTTTGAAAGATACCCTTTCAATAGGCCACCTACTTGCTTTACGAGGCTTCTTAAGGCTCTTTCATAAACTGTAGTAGGGCCTTTGCCCTTTTTAAAAGGGCTTTCTGGTACTTCGTCAATGGTTAACTTAATGGGGAGACCACTCATTACGAACATTTACTTGCCCTTACCATGTTCCTTTATCAGTTCCACGATGCCGTTTTCTATCGCTTTTTTAAAATCATATTTCTTTGCAGTTTCAACAAGCTTAGAAGAAAAGCCGGATGGGTTCTTTAAAATTTGTTCATTTTTTAACCTGTACCCCATCGTAGAAGAAAAGGTATCTGCAAATTCTTCACACCAACCGGAGCCATATTCCCCTTTATCCTGTTGCTTTATTCCTAAAACATCGGCATGGTAAGCATGGCCTACCTCGTGAAACAAAGAATTCAAAAACAATCTATAATCATTTTTGCTTTTTAAAGACTGATTTATTTTTGATTCTCTCATCCATACTGTATTAGAATCACTACGATATCCTGCCGTTACAGAACTAACTCCGCCCATCATTCTTCCAAAAGAGGAGATTTTAGCATTCTTAAATGCTTCATTAAATTCGGCGTCAGGCGCTACTTTAATCTTGGAATCAAGACCCAATTCTTTGAATAGGCTTTCTATTTTATCTTTAATATACTTAGACGGGTCTTTTGAAGTATGGAATTGTTCAAAGTCAAAGCTATCAAGACTTTTCTCTATACCTTTTATATTACTCGTCAAAGAACCTTTGGAAGTTGCTTGGGTTGGTTTATGGTCTTCTTTGGAAGGCATTTGACTTCTTATATATTTCCCATGAAACTTCTTCGGGCCTCCTATGACCTTCCCTTCACCATCAACTAAGACATGGGCTCCTTTGATAGTAACCCAATGTTCGTCAGAAGCAGCATCCTGAACGATAACCCTTCCTGACTGTATGTCTTTAATCTCAGAAAGTAAGGCCATTTTATTCCTCTTCTTCGTTGCCCCAATCTTCTTTGTCAGGGTCAAAGCCTAGAATATTGATCAGTTCGGCGTCAGCAGGACGGTCTTCGTCATCATCATAATCATTGCTAGGATCATTTTCGCGTTTCATGTCCTCATCAATGTTATCTTCATACTGACCGGCGTAAACATCAGGCAACTGTTCCATTACGATATCCTCCACTCCGAAAAGACAACCGGAGAAATATATGATTTAAGAGCAACTGCAGGGGTATTTCCTAGTTTGGAAGCTACTGTCTTTGCTACTTCTTTAACTTGTTTCTTGTATTCCTTTTCTGTACTCGGCGCTTTCATACTTCCAACCAACTCCATTGCAGTCTTCGTGCCGATCAAGGTTCTAAAGTCTTTCGTCTTAAAGCCTCCTCCACCAAGAGTGGAAGTATATTTCAACAAAGAAATACCATCAGTATTAAACAGTCTTCCTTTAGTACCGGCTTTCTTTGCTCTTTCTATTATGATCTTGGCTACTTCGGGATTCTGCAGTGGGATCTTGTTTTCAACACCTTTCTTTCCGATGAAGTGAAGGGTTACATTTCCTTTCTTGTCTGTTTCAACGTGGCGACCTTCAAGTGTAGTAGCTCCATAAGCCTTTACCTTAGCGCCCGTATCTTCTTCGCCTCCGGGTCTAATTCCAGTTTCCATGATAAGCTTTAAGACAATAGCTTCCTCTGTCTTCTTGGCTATCTTTTTGTCGTTCTCGCTTTTAATCTTATCAAATTTCTTTTCCAATACTTTTATCCTATCAAACTTACTCTTCTCGGCTTTCTTCCAGTGCTGTTCAGAATAGATATATTGAACCCTGTTCTTAGCATCTTTGCCAACTACAAGCAATTCTGCTTTGGGGTCTGGATTATAGCGGACATCTGTCCATGCAGGAGGAATACG
>Ga0172381_10000467_pt1 | contig 48675 bp, 63 predicted proteins | sample Leawel6488metaG_FD_119754 | JGI IMG/M metagenome (GOLD analysis project Ga0172381, IMG submission 119754) | Leachate microbial communities from a municipal landfill in Southern Ontario, Canada - Leachate well 64-88 metaG | ecosystem: Engineered > Solid waste > Landfill > Unclassified | place... | reverse complement strand
TTAGATTTGAGCAGTCTTACGTCAATTCCGAAAGGCTTCAATCCAACCGTAGGCGGTTACTTAGATTTGAGCAGTCTTACGTCAATTCCGAAAGGCTTCAATCCAACCGTAGGCGGTTACTTATATTTGAGCAGTGACTTAAAAAATAAAGTTAAAGTGAATAAGCCAAAAGAAAATATATGCAAAAAAATAAGAAAAGATATTGAACCGCTTTTGACGTGGAAAGACGGCAAATATAGAAAAATTGATGGTATTTTCTGCGAAATATTGAGTCAAAGAAAAAACATCATCAAATCAAAAACAAGAAACAAGATAGCATATATTTTTACAAAAGACGGCGTATATGCACACGGCAAGACTGTTAAACAGGCTTATCGTGATTGGTTATTTAAAACAAGCCCAAGAGACATGAGCCTGTATGAAAACTTAAAAATGGATGAGATTAAAGATATCAATTTCTGGGTTATTTGTTACAGAACAATAACCGGTGCTTGCAGTTTTGGAACTGAAAATTTTATTGAGCATACGGAGTTGAAAGAAAAAATGACACTTGCGGACGTAATTAAAATTACTCAAGGACAATACGGACATAATACGTTTGTCGAGTTTTTTAAGCAGGCATGAAATGAAACTCGTAACACAGATTATTAATATTTATAGGATTGACGGAATTGGGGTTTTAACCCCAAAAGAAGCTTTAAATAATAAAAACAAAAAGACGGAGGGGAAAAATGCAAAAAATTTTAAAAAGCAACTTACCATTTACGATATTAGAGCATGAATATACTTTTGGGGAATTACTTTCAATGGTTTTTATCTCAGCAACTCTTTTATTCGCTCTCTGGTGTTTTTTCGTAACTTTAAATTTAGTATTGGGGGTTAAGTAAGATGGCAATTTTTAGACAAATTCAAACATCTTTTTGGCAGGATCCTTTTGTTGAAAAATTAACTCCTGAAGAAAAATTTTTCTACTTGTATTTGATGACAAATTCAAAAACTTCCGCCTGCGGCGTTTATGAAATTACCAAAAAATTTATTGGAAATGAAACCGGATACAATCAAGAAACTGTTGAAAAATTATTAAACAGATTTACTGAATATGAAAAAATTAAATACAATGAAGAAACTTCTGAATTAATTTTATTAAATTGGTTAAAACACAATACGGTGAAAAGTTCTTCAACAAAACAATGTATTTTAAAAGAGTTAAGAACCATTAAAGACAATACTTTTAGTACATTTGTAGCTAATAAAATTAATGGGGGTGTAGACACCCCCTCCACACCCCCTCCACACCCCGTGGGGGAGAGAGAGATAGAGAGAGAGAGAGAGATAGAGAGAGAGAGAGAGATAGAGAAAGAAACATCTTCTACTGAAAAATTAGATTGTGCAAAAGATGATGATGATTTTTTAAAAAAATTCCTTCTTGAATTGGATATGTTAAAAAATTATCCGCATAATTCTGAGTTTGACAAAATTCTTTTTAATCAAATCATTGAATTTCAACCAAATAAGGAAAAAATTATTGAATTTACAAAAATTTGGGTAATAAAGGTTTTGCCCGAAAATCCGCTTGAAAACCCTCGAGGGCGTTTGTTGGCGTGGATAAAAAAACACTGCAAGGCCGAAATAAAAGCACAGGAGGCCGCAAAAGCAAAAGCGGAATCACAAAAAGCAAAAACCAAAGAACAGGAAGAAATCAAAGCAGAGCCAACTTTGGACGAAAAAATTAAAACAAGGGACGATGCACTGGTATATCTTTTTTCACAGCCCGAACAGGCTCGTGGTAAAACAGAATTTCAGCGGAATATTATGACAAAATTCGAGATTACAAAAGAAGAGATTAGGGGGCAGGCATGAAATTTTCAGGGATATTTGGGGAAATAGAACAAAAAATTAACGAATGCAAAAAACTGATTGTTTCAGTCTGCCCGATAAAAGATAAAAACGATTACTACATGGCTGGGAGTTTTGGAATATCCGCCGGACTTTCATTAATTGATGAGTTTATAAATTTGGACTCGGCAACGCCGGAAGAATTTGAGGAAACAAAAAATCTTACAATCGATTTTTTGAGAAAAGAAATTGTTAAAATCAGGCTCAAAAAATTTGTAAAACCAAACAACGTTACGGTAGCTGATTTTTCAAAAAGAGGTAAAGATGATTAACAATTTCACATTTGAACAGTTGGTTTTATCGCCGCTTACAAAAAGAGAAATAGATATTTTGATTTTATTGTCAAGTGGATATTCAAACTACAATATTTCAGAAAAATTATTTGTCGAAATGGACACAATTGATTCGCATTATAAACGAATGTTGAGCAAATTTTTTCTTGATTGGTTTGGTCATTGCAAATCAAAAGCTACAAAAAGAGTTAGAGCTTCATTAATCTGGAAAGAACATAAAGACAACATAGTAGAACAATCTAAATATGAAGGATTAATTCAATGATTGTAACACAGGAAGAATTTTTTAATACGGTTAAAAGGACCCGAGCTCACGAAATTGCTGAAAAAATTCGTGGCGATTATGACGGCTACAAGTTGTTTTGTCGTCATGAAGATAAAAATTCGACTATCTTCTTTCAAACAAAAAGCCTTTTTGGCAAAGACAAAAGAATAAAGGATATCGGAACGCTTTGCTATAACGCCGAAAAAGATATTATAACTTATTTCAAATATGGATTTGTTGAATCGGCACATAAATACAACAAAACCGACAGCATCGGAATTTGTTGGGATATTTTAAGACGTTTATCTGCTGCCGGCGACCAGATTTTAATTGCGGAAAGAGGCCAATTTAAACAAATAAAAAAATACTCAATATCTGTATGCAAGGCTCTAAGAATGGCAACACCGGAAAATTTTAAACATTTTCAGCAACAGGGGTTTGAAAAACAGGTTTTAATTCCCAAAAGTGAATTTAAGGAAATAGAAGGCAAAGGAGTAAAAAAATGATTTCAGCAAAAAAAGCGAATGAACAATCGGCGGTTAATGTCCTTCCGGTAGGGCTTGCAAAGGTTGAAAAACAGATTAAAAAGGCCATAAAAGAAGGCAAAAACGAATGTTTTTGTGCAGGATTGATGGCTCACATAATGATTAACGCTTTAATAGAAGCGGGATATACCGTAGAACAACAAATCGGCCGAGTAAAAATCAGTTGGTAGTAAGAAGGTAAAAATGTCCGATGAATTAATGACAAAAACAATAATCCGCAAACTTGTTGAAAAGTTCCTTGAGGATCTGATTAAAATTTCGGCAGAAAATGACCCAAAAATAAAAAACAAAAATTTAATGGATTACTACATCGGGATTGAAAAGATTACACAAAAATAGTGAAAGGGCAAAAAAATGAAAACAGAAATTAAAAAATTTAGATTTAATGATTATAAATTTGGGGAATTATACTCAAGGTTTGGTATAACGGCGACTCACTTTATGCCTTTTGATAATCAATCTTTGGAAAATTACGGCGATGCACAGGGGTTGACTGAAGAAGAATATTTGCAACAAATAAAAAATTATTTATATTCAACAGTATATCAGGGAATTAGATATTTTTTTGAAACACCTGAACAGCTGAAAGAATTTTGCAAAATGGTGGAGGGATAGCCGGCATGAGTAGGTACTTTAATCGAGATTTGGGGCGAACATTCGCCCAAAGAAAATGGACCATCACTGCGATTGAATGCTATAAACGCGGCTGTGTCTGTGATGGTTGTGTTTATCAAGATTTCTTTGATAAATCAAGTTCCGACCAAAAATGTCAAGTAAAAGCCTCCGTGGTTGAACTTGTGAGAACAATCGGACTGCCTGAGGATGTAGGGAGCAAGGGGGCTATAAATGCGTAAAATCGAAGTAACCTGTTCAAGATGTGGCGTTGAGTTTTATAAAAGCGAATATTACGCAAAACTAAGCACAAATCATTACTGTTCAAATAATTGCAGAAATAACGGCAGTAAGCCTAAAAACAGTTATAAGGGCGAAGAAATAAAAACAATAAAAAAGGGACATTATGAAAACATATAAACCACTAATTTTAAACGAACCAAGAGGCATAAACGAACTTGCTCAAATAGAAATAGAGTATAACGAACTTGTCGAGCAAAACAAAAAATTGCAAGCAAAACTAAAAAGCCGGAATAAAAAACAAGGAGGAAAGATGTCAGAGAAAGAGATACGCTTAAAGCCAATTGTGGTATTTACAAAAAAGCAAATTGAAGAAATGAAACAGTTAGGAATATTTGAAAATATAAACAATAGCTATGAAATAAAAATAATTGGAGGAATACAGGACTATGCCAGATAAGAAAAAATACATTAAATATAAAGTAATAATGAACGGCGGTATATTTTATTCTGATACTTTAAGCGGTGCGAAAAATTTTATGAAACTGCAAAAGAAATTAGACCCTGACTTTAAAATGACCTTAGAAGAAAATGAGAGGTATTTAATGAAAAATAAAGAGATTGGAGATATGGTAATGTCAAATAAAGAGATAAAAGAATTTAAACAAGAATTATTAGAGCAAAGATTAAAACTTGGCTTGAACCAAAAGCAATTTGCCGAAAAGGTTGGATTACAAAGGACTTGTATATCTATGTATGAAAGCGGAGCAAGAAAACCAAGTAAACTTGTAATTTCTAAACTTGAAAGTATTTTAAATTGCGAATTTTCTTATAAAAAGTTGAACGCTTCTGATATATACAAGCAACTCCGCCAAAAAGAGCAGGAATGCGAAGTTCAAACAAATTTAGCAAAAATAAATAATGACGTTATTGTTAAATTACAGTCTAAAAATACCGCCCTACAAAAGCAAGTAGACAGAATGAAATCATCATTAGAAAAAATAAGAGAAATAGAATTACAAGAGCTAGATATTGACTGGGACGAATATGAAGCAGGATGCAGAGAAACTGACTATAGCTCAATTATAACTTACTGCGAAATCGGATTAGGAGAAACAGAAGAATGACAGATATGTGTAAATTCTATAAGTCACCTAGAATATGTATGAACAAAAATTCTTGTTGTGAGCAATCAATCGCAGATGAAAAAATTTGTAAAAGTAGTCTTTATTATTGCTTGGATTTACAAAAGCAAGTGGATAACCTAACAAAAGAAAAAGACTGTATCGCCCAAAGCTTTGCCGGGTGTTTAAATGGTTCTGTTTTTAACAAACAAACTGATTTAAAAATGAAAAATATCAAGCTGCAAGAGCAAGTGGATGAGCTAAAAGAATTAGAATTAGGGAAATGCTTTTACTGTGAAAATAAATTGATTAAGAAAAACATTGCCCTACAAAAGCAAGTGGATGAGCTTACTAAAAAATGTGAAAGTTATGTTTGTAATGCAAATTGTTATAAATATGTACAAGCCCAATCGCTCCTCTCCGAAAAACAAATATTGAAGGAAAAATTACAAAAATCCTTATCTTGGAATATGGATTGCGAGAAACGTATACAAATATTGGTTGAGGAAAATAAAAAGCTCAAGGAATATCACAAAAAGACTACCGGCATTGTAATTTCTGATTTTACAGATAAACCAACTCTTATATCAATGGGAGATGTTGAGTTTGTCGAAAAATCTAGGCTTGATACAGCACTTGAAGGGTTGGAGAAGATAATAGAAGTTCAAGAATGCGGATGCTCCAAATACGGCACAAAGGTTTTTGATAGCAATGGTGAGGTAGGAACTTGTAGCGGGGCTGAACATAAAGGTTATTGTGATGTCTGCCAGTTTGACATAGCCAAACAAACAATAGAAAGGGTTAAATGATGACAACAATCGAATATTTATTAAATAAATTCCCTGTAACTTTGCAAAAAAAATATAAAGAAAAGTGCAATTGTCAACGTCACGACATAGAAAAACTTTATAATTTTGAACTAATAATTGAAGTTACAGGTGGAACTGATATCAAAGGAAAATGGACTACACGCTATTGTATGTATTTTAGAGGAGGCGTGTCGGGTTACTGTCGAGATAAAATTATAGGTCCGGTAGGCGGTATTGGTTTTTTAACCCAAAAAGAAGCATTAAAAGAGTTATTACGATACAAAAAGGAGATAAGGAACTAATGAAAAGTAAAGAAAAAATACCATTCGGCTCAAAAATAATATTTAAGAATGAAAGCCACTGCTTATATGGTAAAGAATTATGTTGCGTAGGAATTTGCAAAAATGCAATTGCGGTTATTGAATGGGAAAATCGAGGCGGATATAATTTTGATTTTTATACCGTTAAAGATTTGAGCGACATTGAAGTTTTAGCACAGTAACGAGGTTAACGGCATAATTTGCCACTAACCTAAAACAAAGTATAGAAAGGATTTAAGAGATATGGAAGATAGATTTAAGTTTAGATTTTGGGACACTAGAGATAAAGTTATGAGAGATTTAACTTGTCATTTTTCTCATAAACTAGATGATTATGCAGAAGAAAACAGACTTATGCAATGCACAGGCTTAAAAGACAAAAACGGAACGCTGATTTATGAGGGGGATATAGTTAGATACAAAAACGATATTGAGCAAACTTATGAAGTTATTTATTGTGATATGTGTGTAGGTTTTGAATTATATTGCCACAATAAATACTGGACAGAGGGTGATTGTTACAATTCTAATGGTGAATATGTAGATTTTGGCTGTATGAATTGTGAAAATTGCGACAGTTTAAAGAGAAAAGATTACACAGATATCGAAATCATTGGCAACATCTACCAAACCCCCGAACTACTTAACGAAAGGAAGTGAGAAGATGAAAAAAGTTTATACAGACAAACACGGAGAAAAAATCAATTACGGCGATATTTTAAAATGTGATTTTATGGAAGCTGAAAGCAAAAAAGATTTTGCACCTAAAGCACCATTTGTAATGCTAGTAGAATATGATGACAACAAAGATATGTTCTATATTTCGGGAATGGATGATTTCGTTGAAATATCGGAATTTCAAAGACCAAATAGTGCGGTCAATATAAATGGAATGTATAAATTAGATTGCCTAGAAATATTTGCTAATAGGTGCGTTTATGAAAACAATTTGAATTATTTTAACCAATGAAAGGGGAAGGGATGAACTTAAAAGAACTTAAAAAAAGAATAGATGCTACATATAAATTTTGTAGAAATCCTGAGGAAGTCAATGTTTGCATAACAATTAGCGAACCGAGTATGGGCGGTAGGGCAAAATGTAATGTAAAAGGTGTCGGACGTGGAATAGATTGGGAAAGAAATGATTTTAGAATAGAACCAGAAATTATTTTAACTAGAAAGAACAACGAAAAGGGGGAATAGGTAATGTTGATATATTTAATTGCGATTGAGGATAAGCCGGCATGAGAATTAATAACGAAAATGGACTTAAGGGTTTGGATGATTTTAATCTGCGTGCGGCGGATCCCGTTTGTTCCGATTGTGAACCTTCAAAATGTGATGATAAAGATTGTGATGTCTATCTAGATTTTTGGGGTGTGCAGGTTCAAGAAGTTCATGGTGAATGTGTTAAAAATACGGAAGACGGAAAAATTTATTCTGTTGAGCCTTATTCAATCGTTAATTTTGACAATTGCATTCCTATGCAAAAGTGGGTTGAAGGGATTAATAAAAAAATAACGGTCGCCGAATGGGCAGATAAATATAAAAAACTTACTCCACATTATTCTGTAGAAATTATAGAAAAAATATCCGTTTTGGAAAAAGTATTAAAACAAGCCAAAGGCAAGGCAAAACGGAAAATAAGACGACAGTTAAAAAGTTTAAGGGGGTCAAATTGTGGTAAAAAGATTTGAGGGGTTAATAACGATTACCCAAATAGCAGAAAAAACAAATATTTCACGACTTACCGCTTTAAGTATTGTTTGCAGGTCTGATTTTGAAAAATTTAGGGCAAAGGGAACAATCAAAAATGTTTTTTATAATTTTCCCGGATTTTGGAAAGAATTTAATTTAATTTTGGATATAAAGAAAAAGAAAATGGGGCTGTTTAATAAATGTAGGAAAACAAACAATGAAATATAATTTTAGCAAAAAGAGAAACGATTATATGACACCGCCGGAGTTGATTGATAATTTATTGAAAGAAATCGGCATAGATAAATTTGACCTTGATGTCTGCTGCTCTCAAATAAATATCCCTGCATTTCATCATTGCCTTGATGGCGTAAAAGACGGTTTGGCTTCCCATTGGTTAAAACTTAACTGGATGAACCCACCTTTTGATGTTTGCGACAAATGGGTTAAAAAAGCCGTCAAAGAGCAAGAAAAAGGAAACACCACTTATTCACTCATTCCGGTGCGGACTGAAACGAAGTTCTGGCATGACCACATTCTTTTTAATCCCAATGTCGAAATCCGATATTTGCGTAAGGGTTTGTGTTTTATTGACCCTGAAACAAGCAAGCCGGTACAAATGGAAGTAACGCACAAGAAAACGGGCGAGAAACGCCTCGTGGACGGTGTGTATAAAAACGCTCTGGCGATTGTAGTATTTAAAGGACACAAGGGTGCAACGGAACAATTGCCATTGACACAATACTCAAAAGCAGATATTTTTGACGAATATTTTTAAATATCCGGCATGGCAATCTTTGAAATTTTATTAAATTAAAAATACCTTCAAAAATCCGACACTATATATAATTGAATTTGGCAGGGTTCAGAGGGGGTAAAGTATCAACTTTTTTTATAAATTATCCCCGAAGTCATGGCATTTTCTAAAATTTACCTAATATTAGGTAAGACAAATCAAATTTTATAGTTTATACTCTATTTAGAGAAATCGATTTTGATTGCTAATCGAGCAGATGTTTTTAAAACACTGTATACTGCCTTAGAGCGGTGAAGCGTAATCAAAATAAAAGTTGAATAGCTGTGTCCTTTTTTGAGGGCATTATTTTTGTTGAGCAACTAAGAGGGGTTTAAATATGATTGAGTGCAGCTGTGGAAGAAAAAGAGCATCCATTAAATATGAATTAGAATCGCATGACGGATTTTTTGATTGTGTCATGAACGTAATTTATGAAAAATGTCCCTGTGGCAAATTTATACTTGAACTTGAACGAACAAACAAAGAAGGCAGACAAAAACCAAAAAGATTTTATGGAAAAGAGGCCTATGAGATTCATGATAAGTTGGAAAAATCAATTTTACATAAAATTGGCAGTTCCAATGTAGTATGCGGGCGATTTTATCTTAATTATGGCGAATATGGCAAAAAGAAAAGATGTTACTCAAATCTTTCAACTTTAAAAATGGGCCGGCTCGACAATACAATCGGATTCCAAAAAGAAGGACTTTTGAAAGCCGGATGATGAATTTTACAGTTTCAAATCGTGCTTATCTTAAAAATGTTTTAAATCATTTCTTGGCAAACTATAATGACGGAAAAATATACAGAATTTTCTTTGAAGAAATAAACGATACAAAAACCAGAGACCAACTCGGTTATATTTTCGGCGGATTATTCAAAGCTATTAAAATATTTTTTGCCAATCTCGGTCATGACTTTTCAGTCAAATTAATTAAAGAATGGATTTATGACGAGGTTGGAGTTTCTGAATTAAGTTATTTGCCAAATGGAAAGCAAAAAGAGGTTATAAAAACCCTCTCTCAAATGAATAAAAAAGAAGCGTCCGAATTTATCAACAAAGTCCTCTTTTTTATTGATGAATCAGAGGCATTGCAGGATTTGGTTTTACCGCCTGAATTGCGTTATTGTTGGACGTTGCACGTTGATTTAACAGATATAGAAAATGTTTATACAGACCCAAGATGGTGGGAAGAACACGAAAAAGACAAACAGTTTTTAGGTTATCAGGCTCAACAAACTTGCATAAGATGCGGTAAAAAGAGCGTGCAGGTTCACCATATACAAAAAGGCAGCGGATATGCTAAGAAAAATCCCGATTGGTTTACGATTCCTGTATGTTATGAGTGCCACATTGAACATCTTCACAGTGATGTTGCTGAAGGAAACTTTTTAAAAGAAATAAAACCGATAATCGGGAATTTAGATATCCAAGATTTTTGTAGGATTAATTACAACCGTTGGTATTGGCATTTATTTATGAATACGTCGGAACAAAAGGCTTATACTCAGCAATTAGCTGAGAAATTTAATAAATAACAGGTGAGGCCTAAGCCTCAAATATATCGTTGCTGAAACAACTTTATATTTAACCATATTGACCTATGATTACCTGCACAATAAACATAATTCAAAAAGTTTAATAGTGCATGATATATTCGGAGGGTTTTATGGTTAGGAAAAAATTCGGCGGATATTTAGTTAATTGGGTTGGCGGCAAAAGATTACTTCGTGAAGCAATTTCTTATTTAATCCCTGAAAACATAAATTCATATATTGAACCTTTCGGTGGTGGCGGTTGGGTTTTGTTTTATTATAACCGTTGGGCTGACCTTGAGGTCTACAATGACCTTGATGGTAGGTTAGTTAACTTATTCAGGGTGGTTAAGTATCATCCTTGCGAATTGGCTCGTGAGATGTGTTACCTCCTCGCCTCTCGTGAACAATTTGCTGAAGCGATTAAGTTTGAAGGTTACACAGATATTCAAAGGGCTTGTCGGTTTATGTTTTTGCTTACCCGATCATTCGGTGGCAGAGGCAATCACTTCGGAGTTTCTTACGAAAGCAGTATCAAAAGTGCAGGCGGAATCATTGAACGTATTGATACAATCTGTAAGCGTTTAGATAAGACAATCATTGAACATTTATCAGCGTTTGATTTAATACCTCAATATGATACAGATAAAGCTTTCTTTTATTGTGACCCGCCTTATAGTTGCGGGGCAGGCTACGAAATAATATCAACCAAAGACTTTAATCACGAAAGATTGAGAGACGTTCTAAAAAATATTAAAGGGCGGTTCTTATTGAGTTATGATGACGCACCGATAATAAGAGAATTATATAAAAAGTTTAACATTATAGAAATAGAAAGAATGAACGGCATTAACCGTAAAAACGTTAAGAATAACGTATTTAAAGAGCTTCTTATCTGCAACTATGATGTTAATAAAATTGACGGACGTTGGCAAGTTGATAACCATAAGTTTAAGCAGGAGGGATTATTTGGCTAAGGAATAACATAAAAATATCAGACTATGACTTGATAATAAAAGTTATTTTATTGATGGATAGTTCTTGGCAGTCTTTAAGCCAACCCATTTCCAATCGGCTACAACTCAACAGGCGTGGGCATTTCAAAAAAGGTACTTCCCCCACCCCCTACCCATTGCGGGTAAGGTAACCCTCGAGGGTTTTTTAAATATAAAGTTTTTAAATGGTGCATGTTTTGCATGTTTAAGGGTTGTAGTGCAATAAAAATAATACTTTATGGGTTTATGCATTATAAAAGCGTGCATGTTTGAAGGTAATATGGCAAAAAGTAAGGATGTAAAAGTAATTTCTGAAAAAGTTTGTGTTTCGAGTGCTGCTCTTTATGAATTATTTGGAGTAGACGAATCAACTATTGTCAGATGGGGTCAAAAAGGTTGCCCCAAAATTCAGCGTGGATGGTGGGCCATTCAGGACGTGCTTATCTGGCGGAGTGCTTCACTTACCAGTGCAAATGTTAAAACTCCTGATGATATTGAAAATTTACCTTTGGCGGAAAAGAAAACCTATTATGAAAGCAAATTAAAAGAGGCCCAATTAGAAGCCATAGACTTAAAAAATGCCATAGCGAAAGGTGATTATATTCCTAAAGAAAACATTATTGCAGAATTACAAAGGGTTTTTACTATTTTAAAGCGTTCAATGCAAGGTTTTGGAAATAAAATTGCCATGGAATTATCACCTTTTGTCAGTCCGATTGAGGCAAGGCGAATTAGTAAACTTGTCAAGGATAATACAAATAATGCCCTTGAGCAAATAAGTATAGACGGCGTTTATGAAGCAAGAAAAACAGGAAAAAACAAAATATAATCCTCCTGAATGGATTAAGGAAGCTCTTTCAACATTAAAACCGCCTGAAAATTTAACAGTTAGCGAATGGGCCGATATTTATAGAATATTGGATGTAAAAACATCAAATGAACCCGGACGTTGGAGTACTTCAAGAACCCCTTATCTAAAAGAAATAATGGACACCTACAATGACGCAGATATAGAAGAAACTGCGTTTTTAAAACCAACACAAGTAGGCGGGACTGAATGTTTAAATAACATAACAGGCTACATAATTGCCCAAGATTCAGCATCTACTATAATCGTTTTACCGACGGGAGATATTGCTGAATATGCTTCCAATAGTCGTATTAGGCCAATGATAAGGTTATGCCCCGAATTAAGCAAAAAATTTCTTGAAAATAAAAGTAAAATTTTAGAACTGCAATTTTCCAACGATATGGATTTATCTTTTGGTTATGCAGGTTCTGCGACATCATTATCTTCTAAACCAAAAAAAAATGTACTTGCGGATGAAATAGACAAAAATCCTAAATTTGCAGGTAAGGAAGCTGACCCTCTAAGTTTGGCAACTGAACGCCAAAGAACATTTACATTTGATAAATTTACTTTTAAAACATCAACACCTACAACAAAATTAGGACCTATATGGCAAGCATGGGAACGTGCGGACGTTCGGTGTAAATTTTATGTTCCTTGTCCTCATTGTGGGCATATGCAAAATCTGAAATTTAAAGGTGGTATTAAATGGCCTGAGGGGGCAAAGACAGCGGAGGAAAGACGGGCAACGGCTTATTATGAATGTGAAAATTGTAAGGGCATTATAACAGATATTCATAAACCGCAAATGCTACGTTCCGGCATTTGGAAAGATGAAATCACCGGCAAAAATTTTAAAGATATAACAGAAAATAAAAGAAAAGTGGCTTTTACTATTAATGCCATTTATTCACCTTGGGTAAGATTTGGTGATGTAGCCTATGAATTTACCCAATCGAAAAATTATCCCGAAAAATTAATGAATTTTGTAAATTCTTGGCTTGCCGAGCCTTGGAATCAAACCGAAGTAAAAATGAATTCAAGCATTGTTCTTGATAGAGAAACAAAATACGAAGAAAATATTATTCCGAATGAAGCATTATTAATTACGTCCGGAATTGACGTACAAAAAGACCGTTTTTATTTTACGGTTCGTGCATGGGGTTCATACATGACGAGCTGGAATATTACTCACGGGATGGTATCCAGCTGGAACGAGCTTGAAGATATATTAAACAGACCATTTAAAAAGGCAAACAATCAACTTATGCAGGTAAATCTTGCGGCGATTGACTCAGGCGATCAGACAGATGAGATTTATGACTTATGTGCAATGAACCAAGATTGGCTTGTGCCAATTAAGGGAAGTTCAAGACCTTTATTGTCAAGATATAAAGTGAGCATGATTGACAAAGTTAATTCCAAAGCTAATGGAATGAAATTGTATATGGTCGACGGGGGTCAATATAAAGATATGATTGCCGGACGTCTAAATCGTCCGAATGGCAAAGGCTCTTGGATGGTGCATAGTAATTGTGACTTGGACTATGCAGAACAAATTTGTTCAGAAGAAAAAGTTCCGGGTAAAAATGGTGTTTTTATTTGGCAACCAAAAGTAAGTAACGGGGCAAACCACTATTTAGACTGTGAAGTCTATGCAGCACTTGCGGCTGATTTATTACAAGTCAGATATTTGCAGGAAGAACCGCAGCAGCAACAACCGAGTGAAAAGAAGCAACAAAATCAAAGCGGTTTTATCAAAAATACCGATAGTTGGATACATAATTCAAGCAACTGGATAAGGTAAAGATTATGACAACGCAAGAGCAATTAAATCAAATAAATAGTGCAATAACTGCTATTGAAACCGGAGCTCAAGAGTATAGTATCAATAACAGAAAATTCAGACGTCCTGATTTATCAATTCTTTATGCTGAAAGAAAAAGGATTGAAAATATACGAGATAACAACGACGGAATATACTATACAAGATTTGATGGTAGATAGATGACAGATAAAATCAGTTTAATAAACAGGGCTTTAATTCATTTAAACCCTGAATTTGCATATAAAAGAATAGCTTGGGAAAATTACATTCGCTCCGCATATGATTCCGGAAGCAACCGTCATCAAAATTCGGGTTGGCATGTTGTAAATAGCCCCGCTGAAATGACCAATCAGGGTGAAAGAGACATTATTCGGGCACGTACTCGTGATTTGGAACGTAACTCCAATATGGCTGAGTCTATTGTCCAAGCTTTTGAAAGAAACGTTGTCGGAACCGGAATTACTTTGCAGGCACGTGTAAAAATTTCAGAAGAAGAAGAAAATGAAGTTTTAAACAAACAAATAGAAAAGAAATTTAAGCAATGGAATAAGAAAAAATATTGCGACATTAGCGAGCGTCAATCTTTTACAGAATTAGCACAAATGGCCATGAGACGTTTAAAAGTTGATGGCGGAATTTTATTTATAAAAATTTATGATACAAATTCCCCTTATCGATTTAAGCTTCAAGCGAGAGAAATAGACGACCTTGACTCAACAAAATTTTATAGAGGGTCTGGCAATGAAAATTATATTATTAATGGGATTGAAATAGATAAATTCAATAGGCATGTAGCTTATTGGATAAGAACTACTTCTCCGGATGGTCTGTATACTAAAGAATCTCAAAAAATTCCGGCAGAAAATGTTCTTTATTTACAAAGAATAAAACGGCCATCACAAATCAGGGAAATTTCAGAACTTGCACCGACGGCAAACGAAGTTAAAAACGTTAACGAATATATTGAGGCAATAAGTATAAAGGAAAGAATACTCGCTTGTTTTTCTATATTTATTAAGAAAAACACCGCCCCCGGTGGAGTTGGTCGAGGATTTGCAAATACAAATACTAATAAGCCCACTAATGCAACAGAACCAAAAGAAAAAACAATTGCTCCGGGAATTATTAATTATTTGGAACCGGGCGATGATATAGCAGTTGCAAATCCAAACGGACAGGCAACAAATGCAAAAGAATTTGTGATGTTTAATCAGAGGCTTACCGCAAGCGGGCAAGGGCTTTCTTATGAAACTGTTTCAAGAGATTTATCACAGGTTAATTATTCTTCTGCCCGTCAAGGTTTACTGGACGACCAAATTACGTACAAAGTCCTTCAAAAATTTTTAATAGAAAACCTTTTTGAACCGGTTTATGAAGAATTTATGGAAGCAATGTATTTGACGGGTCAACTTGATTTGCCCGATTTTTATAAAAATAAAGAAAAATATTTAGAATGTGATTGGATAACTCCGGGCTGGTCTTGGATTGACCCTCTAAAAGAGGTTAAAGCCAATGAAGTTGCATTAAATACCAATCAGATGACTCTTGCGGAATTGGCGGCTTCAAACGGCAAAGATTGGCGAGAGGTTATGAAACAACGTAAAAAAGAAAAAGAACTTGAAAAGCAATATGGTTTAGAACCGAAGGAGACAAGCAAAAATGATGAAGAAACAGACAAACTCATCAATGAGGACACTGACTCGAAAAAAACTTCATAGAGATTTTTCTACAGAAGAAATGTTTCATAGAACTTTCGCGATTGAAACAAAAGCAATAAAAGAAGATGAAAGACGTGTAAGCGTATCTTTTTCTTCAGAACAGCCATATTCAAGATATTTCGGGGTTGAAATATTACAGCATGATGCTAACAGTATTGACTTTAATAGATTAAACGAAATAGGTGTCAGTTTATTCAATCACAATCGAGATTATATTCTCGGAAAATTGGAAAATATAAAGCTTGACGAGGCAACAAAAAAAGCTTACTGCGACATTATTTTTGATGATGATGATGAGGCTGAAAAAATTTATAGAAAAGTATCATCCGGCACTTTAAAAGGTGTATCAGTCGGCTATTTTGTTGACTGTTGGGAAGAGGTTGCAGCAGGCAAAAAATCATCCAACGGACGATTTGAAGGACCTGCATATATTGCAACAAAGTGGACACCGTTCGAGGTGTCAATAGTAAGTGTTCCTGCTGATGATGCTGTCGGCGTGAATAGAAATTTAGAAAATAACATTATGTTAAACAACAAAGAAAGGACAAAAAAAATGGACCCAGAACAACTTAAGAAAATGCTAGCTGAAGCATTAGAAAAACAACAAACAGCAGAACAAGTAAAAATTGTCGAGGATTTAAACGCTCAAATCAAAAACCTTGAAGATGCAGCTGTTAAATCTGATGAGGAAGTAAAAGCCGCTGAATTAAAAGGCGAGCAGAAAGCTTTTGAAAAGGCTGAATTATGCCGTAAATTTGAATTAAAATTGGAAGATTTTAAAGAAAAATCTATTGCAGATGTTAAAGAAGCCGTTCTTAAAAAGTTTGAAGAAACGAAAATAGCACTACCCGGTTCGCAGAATGTTCAAATCATTGCTGAAGAAGGTGACAAATTCAGAACTGCAGCAGTTGACGGACTCTTAATCAGAGCCGGTCATAAGATTGAAAAACCTGCTGAAGGTGCCAACGAATTTAGAAGCATTGGACTTCAAGATCTGGCAAGAGAATGTTTATCTCGTGAAGGCGAAAATGGTATTTTTAGAATGTCACCTGATGAATTATTCAGAAGGGCATTAACTCCTTCATCTGCCTTTATGTCAATTGTTGACAACGTTGTCAGCAAATCAATGTCGGATTATGCGACTGCATCTACAACTTATCAATTATGGACCGGCAAGGGGACAAACAAAGACTTCAAAGAAGCAAGACACTACAGAATGTCTGAAGCAGGCAAGCTTGAATTAGTTCCTGAAGGCAGCGAAGTTAAGTTTGATAAACTAAAAGATGAAAAAGTAACAAAATCCGTTGCTACTTATGCCAAAAAATTTGGCTTAACTCGTGAAGCATTTATTAATGATGACTTGAACGTTATTTCTAAAATGCCTGTAAAATATACAAGAGCGGCATATCAAACAATTAACGCCCTTGTTTATAAAATTCTTACAGCTAATGCGGCTATTTATGACGGAGTTAATTTATTTGATGCTTCTACTCATAAAAACTTAGCTTCATCAGGAACCGCAATTACAACCGCAGCATTAGCAACGGCAAGAGCCGCTATGAAAAAGCAAAAAGATTTAGGTGCGAAGGTTGCATTAAATCTAACTCCACAATTTATAATTGTTAGTCCTGACAAGGAACTTGAAGCTGCCCAATTATTAAAATCTTCATCAGATCCTTCGGGTACAAATGCAGGAGTTGCAAACATCTATCAAAACTTAATGCAAATTATTGTTGATGCAGAATTAACAGGAAATGCATGGTATTTAGCGACAAATGCTATGGATTGTGACACAATTGAAGTCACAAATTTGAGTGGCTATGAAACACCTCAATTAACAAGCAGAATCGCAACTGATTTCTTGGGAATTGAATACCAAATATTGATGGACGCAGGTGTTACCGCTCTCGACTTTAGGGGACTATACAAAAACGCAGGAGCGTAGTTTAAACTAAAAATAACAATAAAACGGGAATTAGTTATAATTCCCGCTTTATTAAAAATAAAACAATAAAAAATGTAATTACAAAATTAAAGAAAGGATACAAAAATGACAGCAGTAAACTCATTTATCCAAGAAGGCAAATCCTTGGATTATACAAATTCAGGTTCAACTACCATAAACTATCTTGATATAGTAGTAGAAACAGATAGAATTTTTATCGCAAATTGTACAATTGTGGCAGGAGCAACAGGTTCGGTACTTACCGAAGGAGTTTTTGAATTTCCTGCAGTAACTAATGCAGCATTTACATTCGGTCAAAAACTTTATTATAATGCTACAAGTGGAGTTATAACCTCTATGGCAGCCGGTAATATTTATGTCGGTTATGCTGTGGAAGCAAAAGCAACCGAAACGGCAACAATAAAGGTCAAGTTGGTTGATGTAAATTCGATATCTAAATTAGCAAATCAACCGGCTTCTGTTGCAACAACAGTTGCGGGAGCTGTGGCAGACTTGAATACATTAATTGCGGCACTTAAAACTAAAGGTTTTATGACACCAGACGCGTAATAATCTAATAAATTAAAATAAATAAATTTGCAGAGGCTAATTAAAGCCTCTGCATTTATTTGGAGTAATAAATGTTTCAAGAAAATTTATACGTATTTGTTAATGATATGGGCAAAGATTTAGAATTTACTCTATCTGATGGCGTAATTTTAAATAAAGATATAAACGGTAACCAATTAAAGGGTATTTTTGACAATTCGTATGTTGACAGAAACCTCGGCAATATGATAATTCCGACAGAATCACCTATGCTCACATGCGTAAGTGCAGATATAATCACAGTAAAAAAAAATAATGCAGTCTTAATTAACTCTGATAATTATAACATATCAAATATTCGACCTCCCAGCGATGGTATGAGTATTTTGGAACTTGAAAAACTATGACCGGAATTTTTTTAGACATTGACCAGTCAAAATTGGATGATATTGTTAAAAATTTTGATGCTTCAAAAAAAGTGCTTGATGAAGCCGGCAAAAAAGCCATTTCAAAGACTGTCAATTGGATAAGACAGACTGCACTTGTCGAAATAGAAGCAAAAACAAAGGTTCCCAAAGCTGTTTTAAGCTCAAGAGCAAAAGTATATCTTGATAAGGATAAGGCATGGTTTGGTGCTTATCGTATAAATTTTATAAGATTAGGTGCTAAACAAGTGGCAGGAGGCGTACAGGCCGGAAGTATTTTTATACCGGGGGCCTTTATTGCTAAACTTCGAGATGGTGCGTCTGAAGGGGTTTATAAAAGAAAAGGGAAAGCAAAATTTCCTGTCGTTGGGTTTAAAAAAGTTATTGCTCAAGACGTTGAAAACGTCGTTAAAAATGATATTTTAAACAAAGTTAATGACAAATTGCTTGAAAATTTGAAAGAGGAATTGTCCGAATGGGAAATCAACAAGAATTCATAGCATATAAAGATGGCATTGAAACAAGTTTAAAGGCACAATTTCCAAAACTAAACGGCGATGATATAGATGTAAAAGTTTTTGCTAAATTTCCGGAGGAGGAATTTAAAAAACCTGCTATCATTTTGGGTTTACCTTTAATGGAAAAATCATCTTTATCCACGCAGGAAACATTTTGGCTGAATGTAAACAATAGTGCCTATATTGTCACCTCGGTTATAAAGGATACGTTTGCATTTGAGGCACAGCAACTTTCAGTTAATTTGGGGAATTTTATAGAAAAAAACACATGGGGCAATAAAGCATTTCCTGCGAATGTAACGGCCATTCTGCCGGATGAACATCCACTTTTAGACCCACGAAAATGTAATGTACAAAGAATAGATTTCACTCAACAATTACAGATATTAGATAAAAACTAGCGGATTGCGAGCAGAGAGCGAAAGACGAAACCACGCTTTCGTCTGTAGGCTCGTTTAACGCGAGCAACCAAGAAAGAAAGGACAAAATTATGACATTATCTACACAACTTTTAGCATTAGGAATTACGGATGCCAAAATAGCACCTGTAACAGCTAACACTTCATCCAGTTACACAATAGGGGCATATACCAGTATTCCCGGCATTAAATCAGTTGATGTAACCGCAAAAACTAATTCTAAAGAAGCAACCGGAGACGAAAAAATTATGGGTAATTTTATAATCAAACAAGGTTTTGATATAAAGTTCGAAAATCAAATGCTTGATTTGGCCGCCATTGCTTTAATAAACGGTTCAACTTTAACACAGACCGGTACAACTCCAAATCAGGTTAATTCATTGATTGATAAAGGAAGTGATGTTCCGGCAATATTTAACCTTAATTTTAAAACTAATTATGTACAAGGGCAGGCCGCAGATACACATTTCGAATATTATTGTGTTAGTGGAATTTTAGAAGTTGGGGTAAAGTCCGGGGATTATTATTCTTGTTCATTTACCGGAACGGCTTATGCTCGAATGAGTGACGGTGCGTTTAGAAACCAAACCCTTAATGAAACAGTGACAGATATAGCCATACCTGGTTCACTAACTCTTACAAGTAATATTGTAAAAACTAATTCAGGCGGTACAATCGGCGGTACATTGGCAGGAACGACCTTCTTAAGCAAGGCGGCTGCTGAAACAATCGGAAATTATACAATTGCAGCAGGAACTACAGGCTTGACTGTAAGTGCCATAACGTACATAAATCCAACTACTGTTGTGTTCACTTGCACAGGTACAGCCGCAGCAGGTACTATTTCAATAACGCCGAAGATTGCAGCTTGTACAAACGGTCTTGCCGCTACAGCCGGCACATTTGTAATAGCACCGTAAGTTAAAAGACCCCTATTATAATAAATAAAAAGGCGGTTTTAAAACCGCCTTTTTGGTTTAAATGCAAATTTTTACAAAAGAAAGAGAAACACCATGACATCAGAAGATATAAAACTACAACCGATAGAAATTGATTTTGAGGGCGAAAAATTAAATCTTGAATATGATAATACTTCAATCGCTTATGTTGAAACAAAAACGGGCAAAGGTATTTTTAAGCTAAAAAATTTAATTTTTGCTAATAATCTTACCTTACAAGATTCTGTTCAGGTTTTCGTGGCCGCTTTAATAAAACACCATGATAATGAAACTGTTGAGCGGATTGGCAAAAAATTATCTGAAAATATTTATTTATTGCCAAGATATAATCAAGATATCGTAGATGCATTTATGAAACCGCATTATGCTCCTGAAATTTATAAAAGAATTGTAGAAAATGAGGCAAAGATACCCGAAAAAAAGTCCCCGAAGAAGGACCCGAAGGTATAGATTGGGATGAAAGTTACAAAATTGCCCGATTTTTTTTAGAGCAAACGGATGCGGAATTTTGGGCGAGTAACCCAAGAAAAAATTTGGCACTGATTTATTTAAGAAGAGAATTTATAGAACAACGAAATACACCTGCACCCAACCCGCAATTTGCGGGAATGTCGGGTAATGAAATTGCTATGAAATTTTTATGATTAATCAAAGGAAATTATGTCAACAAACAGCGTAAATATAAAAGTCGGATTAGACGGAAGCGAATTCAACAAGGGGATTAAGGCAACTATTGCAGAGTTTAATGCCCTTAAATCTACCGTAAATCAAAATAAAATAGCTTGGCAAGAATCTAATCAAGAGTTAAAGAAATTCGCTCAGGAATTTAATGCTGCAAAAACCCAAACTCAAGGCATGAAAGATAAACTTGCCACCCTAAAAACAACTGTTGAAAGTAATAAAATTGCTTACGGCGATGCAAAACTTTCTCTTGATAAATATAAACAAGGGATGGGAAATATAACTCCGGCGGTAAACAATCTTAAAGGCTCAGTAAGTAAACTTGGCGGAGCCCTTTCAACTCTCGGTGCCGGTTTTTCTCTATATGCGGTTGCCAATGAAGTAAAAATGGCAGGCATTGCCTATGAAGAACAATTAAAGACCTTAAATCTTTTTCATTCTGCATTAAAAGCAACAGGCTATGCAAGCGGTGAAACAGCTGAAGAACTTGAGGTGATGGCACAAAGATATTCAAGCTTGACCGGCATTCAGGATGAAAACGTTGCCGCAGCCGAGGATATGCTTTTAACCTTCAGGAATATAGGCAAAGATATTTTTCCTCAGGCCACACAAGCAACACTCAATATGGCTGTTGCCATGAACCACGGGCTTGCCCCCGATGCGGACATGTTGACTAAAACCGCAATAAGATTGGGCAAAGCATTAAACGACCCAATTTTAGGCATGACTGCCCTTAGGCGTGTCGGTGTTATGTTCACCGAACAACAACAGGAAATGGTCAAGCAAATGGTACGCTCTGGAAATGGTCTGGAAGCACAAAAATATATACTTAAAGAACTTGAAAGAGAATTCGGCGGAGCTGCTCAAGCTGCCGCAACTATGGGAGATAAAGCTAATGTAGCTTTTGACCAGATGCAACAAGCATTGGGACATTTTGAAGAAAGCGGAGCCGGAAAAGAAATTTTAAATTGGTGGATTGAGCAAGAAAATCATGTTACCAATTTAATAAATAAAATTCGCCTTTATTCTTCCAGTATAAATGAACTTTCAATACAAGATGCCAAAGATAAATTATCCTTATTAGACGCAAGCGAAAAAAAATATATCAATAAATTTTCATTAAATAAAGCTGGGGCCAGAGATGTTTATGACAGTCATTATGCAAATGAGCGTGATGCCCTTGCAAAAAGAATAATTGAATTAAGAAATCAACAAAAAGCAGAAGAGTCGAAGGCAAAAGGCAATAACGGCGAAAATGATTTTAACAAAGGAAGTGTTACCAAAAAAGGTAAAAGCTATGATGCAATCTTAAACGAACAGGCGAGCTTACTAAAAGCTCAATCAGACCTTGAAATTGCTTCAAATGATTATACTGATGCCCAAATTTTAAAGAAAAAAATTGAATTACAAGAAAAATTAATTGCTTTAGATAAATCAACCACAACAAAAGGCAAAACCGAGCAAACACAAGCACAAGCTGAACTCTTAACGCTTCAAAAGCAATATAATCAGCAGGTTGTAAACGATAAACTAAAAGCGTTAGAGCAAGCATCTTCTGAAAATAAAATTTATGCTCAAATGGACGCAATGGACAAGTTAAACAACATGAGTTTAACTGAAAAACAAATTCAGAGCATAAAAAATCAATCTGATTTGGAGCAATTACAATCTGAAATAAGAACACAACAGCAAATTTTAATATACAAAAGTTACGGTGTTGATGATATTTCAAAATTAAGCGAAAAAGAAAAAGACGAATATGACAAAGCACTTTTAGATAAATTGCAATCAGAAGAAAAATATCAAGAAAAACTTGGGGCTATAAGAGATCAGGAACGACAAAAAAATAAACAAATGGCTGATTCAATAGCGGGGACTTTATCAGACGGTTTAAAATCAGCTATAGACGGCACAAAAACAATGAGTGAAGCATTTGCCGATATGCTTGAAACAATGGCAGCTGATTTAATGACATCAGCATTAAAAAAACAACTCGAAAATTTATTTAATCTAAACAGTCAAATAAATACTACATCTACCGGTTTTAGTTCCGGTGGCGGGTTTTGGTCAGCTGCGTTATCAACTGTTGGTAGTTTATTTGGCGGAGGATTTGCTGATGGTGGTCAGCCTCCTGTAGGAGTTCCTTCAATAGTAGGTGAAAATGGACCCGAGTTGTTTATACCAAGTACCGCCGGGACTATAATTCCAAATCATGTTCTGGCCCAATCTACATTGGCAAATCCCGTAAACCAAATTCAGCAACAGCAACAGCAACAAGCACCAATAATTTATGCCCCTCAAATAAATACAAAGGCAAAAAAGGAAGATGTTATGAGTGCCTTAAATGAAAGCAGCAGGGAGTTTTTTGCCTACCTTGGAAAGGGGATACAGGGTAATTATGGTAATATAAGACCGTTATTAAGAGGTGTTAAATAATATGACAATTCCTGTATTTAATTTTCCATGCAAGCGTGCTTATCAAATGAGCAGCAAGTGGAATACAATCATTGACCAAATGTTCTCAGGAAAGGAACAACGCCGTAACCAATGGACAGATGCACAAAAGACCTGGAATTTGAGTTTTGACAAAACGCCCGAAAATACAACGGCTGTTTTGGCTTTTTTTGATGCCCGCAAGGGTAAATTTGAGGCCTTTAACTGGGTTTGGCCAACGGATATGGGCGGGGATGGTCAAACGTACCTTGTCCGCTTTGATACTGACGAATTAAATATGGATATGTTCAATGGGTTTTCTGAGTTTCAATTAAAGTTAGTCCAAGTGTTTAGTGCTTGATAATAAGGAGTTTGCCCCCCACCTCAATCCTCCCCCTCAGGTGGGGAGGAAGAATAACAAAAGGAATTATTAATTGGCTAAAAAACTAACAACGGCACAAAAAACAGCGGTAACTCAGGCTACTGTTAAGACAAGAACATTATTAAGTATTACAATTGATGATACAACATCAATCAGAATACTTGAAAATGATACGCTGACAGCACTGACCGTAGGCGGAGTACAATATTTTGCCGGCATGGTAACAAGAGGCGACCTGCAAACCTCAAACGGCAACGAAATAGAAAAAATGCAAGTAACTATTTCTAATGTTTGTCAGGAAATATCGGGAATTATCGCAAACGAAGGTGACACGCTTACGAATAAAGACTGCCTAGTTCTTGAAGTTGTTTATGATGTTGAAACCAACGCATTTATAGGCGACCCGGTGCTGATTTTTGCGGGCAAAGTAAATAATCTGACTTTGAATGTTTCAACATTTCAGTTTGATGTAGAACGCTCAACAGGCGGTTATTCTACAGCAAGCCCCAACGCTACCTATGACGTCAATTGTCAGGTGAAAAAATTCAAAGACATAAGATGCGGCTATACAGGCTCTGCGACAAAATGCGACAAGACACTTTCAAGCTGCATTGCACTCAATAACTCGCTTAATTTTTACGGATTTCCGACTATTCCTCAAGAGATGGTGGTGAGGAATTAGAAGGTGTTTCAACATTATCTGTCAATGCCCAAACCAAAGAAATCACCCAACCCAAAAATGTCCAACCGAGAAAAATATTTAAAACAGTGATGGCACTTGCATTGTTATGTCTCCTGTTTGACGCAATAATGCTCGGAAATAAATACAAACATAATATTATTAAAAATATGACTAATGCACTCATTTTTCACCTAATAACCAGATTGTCTGTAAACTATAATATTAGTATTACCCAAATATCCAATTCCATTAACCATGTGAGTAATAAGTTTACCGTTTGGTGTAAAGGCAAAACCGTTATTTTTTGAAACCATTAAGGTAGTTTTAATTAATTTTCCACCAGTATTATATATATATCCTCTATGCGGATATGTATCAGATGGTTTATCATATTTAGCTATAGACCTAAGTCTATTATCCATTCCATAAGTATATGATATTGTTAAATCATCTTTAAATCTAACATCAAAGCCAATTGGTACATTATTTGAATTATAACCATAAATTACATCGGCATTGTAGCTATTACCATCATAATAAAGGTGGCCTTGCGGTCCTATATCATTAACTTGACCTTGTTGAATATATTCACGGGCAGAATCAACTGTATAAGAAATTCCGCCTTGTAATTCTGTCGCAAAAACACTCTGAGAAACAATAAAAATAATTCCTAAAACAATAATAAATTTTTTCATCACACATACCTCTTTTTATATAGGATAACATATTTTGATAAAAATTCAAGACTTAAAAGCATTGGTTGGCGGCAAATATGAAGAAACAGACATAAAAGGTAATTACTTAAACTGTTTTTCGCCTGTTTATTTAATTTATCCGAACGCCCCAAAGTTTAAAAAGCCAAAAGGAAATAGATGTTTCGATTATGCCTTATTAAAGGTTAAAAAATACTGTTCTGAAATACCCAAAGAAGATATGAAACCTTTTGATATTATTGTCTTTTATAAAGTTTTCAGAGCAATGCATATTGGCATTTATTTGGGTGACGGCCTTATTTTTCACTGCGGACTTGATAAAAAATACCAAATAATAAGACTTGTTAAATATTATGAATTTATAAAAGGCGTGTTTAGATATAATGAAAAAGAATAAAATTTTACTTATAATATCATTAGTTTTAATCGCCTCTTCTATCCCTCAGCCGGCACATGCTGACCCAATTTTATTTACTATAGGGTTTATTATCGGATTTCTTGGGGAAACGGTAATTGCGGCCGCACCATTCATTGTTATTGGTGGTTTATCTTGGGGCATAAGTGCTCTTTCAGGTGCGTTCAGTTCAAATAAAAAAGGCAATGAATCGTCCTCTCCCACTTATCAATTTGGGGCTTTGGCAACTCAACAAAATAACACTCTACCTATTCCAATAATTTATGGCAAAGTCAAGGCCGCAGGCAACATTGTGTGGCAATCTGATGCCACACAATCAACCTTGCAAAGGCTAGTTTCTTATGCAGACGGTCCGATACATAGTTTTTTGGATATAAGATTAAATGATACTCCAATAAATGAATTGTCCGGCTGCAACTATACGGCATATACAGGAACGGCAAATCAAACAATTGACGGCAGGGTTACAGGTTCAACAGATCTCGAAAAGGTTAAATTCACAGGCGGACTAAAAAATACTGCTTATCTTGCATTCACAGCACTTGCAAGTGACCAGCTAAGCGGCAATTTTACTTCAACCGCTATGATAAAAGGTTCATTGGTACGTAAATATACAGATTTAACCCATTTTACAGACGGCAATTATTCAAACAATCCGGCATGGTGTATTCTCGATTTTCTCACAAGATATAACGGTTGCGGTTTTGATTACAGCATTATTGATATTCAAAGTTTTATAGATGTCGCTTCATATTGTGATGTTTTAATATCAAATACTATGACCGGAACAGTTTCTACAAGCGGCACAACCGTTACAGGAACAAATACCAAGTTTAAAACAGAAGCTTCAATTGATGATACCATCACAATAAGCACAGAAAGCAGAATCGTAACAGCAATTACAGATGATTTGTCCCTGACTGTAGATTCTGCCTTTACTACAGTTGCAAATCAAACTGCAATACAAAAACAGCCGAGATTTACACTCAATTTTATTCTTGATGAGAGGAAATCCCGCCTTGATTGGATAGCCGAATTATGTCTATGTTTTCAAGGCAATTTAATTTATCAACAAGGAAAACTTGTTTTAAATGTGGATAAACCTGATATTGTTATGCAAGTATTTGATAAAAATAATATCATTGATGGCTCTGAAACCTTTAATTTTACAACGCGAGAAAACCGCTATGATATTGCAAAGGTTCATTATCCTTCACCGGTTGATGAATACGCCCTGATTTATGCACAAGCTGAAGCTGAAACATTTCAAAATGAACAGCCGATAGTCAAAGAAATTGAAATTTATGGAGTAACAAATTTCAGACAGGCAAGCCGTTTGGCTTGGTTCTATCTCAATCAGTCAATTACATGTAAACAAACAATTACTTTTAAAACTTCAAAAGCAGGACTTGACAGAACTATCTGGGATTTAATTGCCGTTACTTCAACTTTCGGCGGATTTGTCGAAAAAAAATATAGAATAATCGGAATGTCAGAGGCTCAAGAAGGGCAAATACAAATAACAGGGATTGAATACAACGAAAATCTTTACACTGATCAGCAAGGAAGTGCCGCTCCTGTTGTGAATTATGTTTCAATTGCAAACGCCTACGGAATTCCAGCAGACGTTTCATATTTTCAAGCCTCACAAAACCTTAATTTGGTTCAATTAAATTGGACAGAGATTTCCGGCATGAATATAACTTATGAAATTAGAGAAGGTGCAAGCTGGGAAGTCGGGACAATTATAGCAAAGGAACTTACCGGTTCAAATTACTCTATTTCTTTAAATGGACTTGGTACTAAAAATTATTGGATTAAGGCTAAAAATAAATATAATTATTCAAAAAATGCAAAACAATCAATTTTGGTTATAACAGATATTCCGCAAATGAATGTAATCGTGTCAAATAATATTTTAACCGGCGGAACTTTCAATAATACCGTAATTTATAACAATAAATTAAAACTGATTTCAGATGGTACAATCTGGACAGACTATAGCCCGGAACTCTGGACAAATAATGATACAGCAAAATCATATAACCAAAATGGCAAATGGGGTTGCAGAGTTGTCACTACCGGTACTTACACAAGCCCTGTATATGATTTAGGCGAAGTGTTAAACTCAATTTTTTCAATAAATTATGACGCCTATTTATTTGACGGACAAAGTTCTGTTGTTATAGAGATAAGAACATCTGAGGATAATATAACTTGGAGTGACTGGGTTTTATTTTCCATGGGGTCATACAATTGTAGGTATCATCAAGAACGAATAACTTTAAATAGTCCATTAAAAAATCAAATATATATTAGTAATTGTATTTTAAGTGTTGATGTTCCAGACAGAATTGAACATTATAACGGACTTGAAATAACGGACGCAAACACTGGCTATGTATTAATTTTTGCAACAAACCCGCAAAGTAAAATATCAAAGTCTTATAGTGCCATTCCTGCTGTAATACTTACCCCAAAGGCTCAAACAAACATTATTCAAACGGCTGAATATTCAAATAAAACAAAAAACAGCGTAACAATCAGGCTTAAAGATGCTTCGACAGGAGCATTTCTTACCGGCGAGTTTGATTGTGTAGTGAAAGGATATTAATATATGGAAAATTCACATACATGGACACCCAATGCAATGGAAGTAGGAACTGTTGAAAATCCGGATGTGGTCAATGAAAATCTTGAATTTTTAAAGTGGGCATTTGATAATTTCAATTTACCGCACAAATTCTGCGTAAACTCCGGTAATGTGACAAGCGATGTTGCAGATTTACTGGCCTACTCTAGCGGTACATTGTCAACAAAAACAGGCGGAAGTTATGCTAATGCCGTAGGCTCAAACGCTCAAGGCACTCAAATCACTCTAAATACTGCCGCTACACTTGACATGAGCGGCTATGCCAACGGAACTTATAATATTTTTGCAAAACCTGACGGAACGCTTGAGGCATTAAATAATACAATTTATAGACAGCCGAATGAGCCTCAGCCATTACCTGACAATATGTATAACGCTTGTCCCAAAAATGGACTTTTAGGTTACTACAAACTCAACGGCAATTTGAACAATGAAGCGTCAGGCTATCCTTTAACATTAACAGGTACAGCTACTTATACGACAGGAAAGTATACTGATACGCAAGCAATGACCTTAAATTCGTCAAACTATATAATGTCAAATAGCTTGGCAACGGGAGCAAATGCAAAATCAACAGGTTTTATTTTTAAAACCACATCAGCAAGCAATCGTATATTTACAAATGGGACAGTTGCAGGTGGCACACCGCCATATTGGGGAGCAAGTACAAATGCAAATGGCACTTTCCATTTTGAAACGGGTTCAGGAAGTAATGCTATAAATTCGACTGCTGCTGTCAATGATGGCAACTGGCATTTTGTGATGGTAACATACGACGGCACTTCTTTATCATTATATATTGATGGTGCTTTAGTCGGAACTGTTACAGCGGGCAGTCTAGGAACTTCCCCGAGTAATTTATATTTTGGGTATGAAAGTTCTGGAGAAACTGTTTCAGATGTGTCGGTCTATAACAGAGCATTGACGGCCAGTGAAGTATCTTCAATGTGGAATACTTCTCCTGTTCCTTTAACAAATAGTGTCTGGTTGAATACATCCGTTGAGCCTTTTACTGCTCAAAAATATACCAGCAACACCGTAAAGGTTGATTTCTTAGATATCCCGCTCGGCACGGCTACGGTCGCAAACGGTCTAATTACAGCAGTTACAACAAACCCTTACAACCAAAATGGGTATGATGTGAACTATCAAACTCAAGGATACAGGTTTCCAAACAAATCTTTGGCAATAAATAAAAGTGCAAATACTACATACACCGCAGAATGTGACTTATGGGCTTATTTTACCTCAACAAATGCTGTGCCTATAAATAAAGGTGAAACATATTCTTATACCTCTGTTTTTACAATATACCCTGCGAAAGGAGCGTCTTAAATGTACGTTGAAATCAAAGAAAATAAATTACTCAGCTGGTGTGAAAAACCATATTTGGATTATGTTCACGTCGATATTGATTATTCAACCTTTGACCCTTTAAAGTACGAAGTTTATGACGGCGAGTTGGTTGATATATCCGACACCGCTGAATATAAAGCAAAGATTGCACAAGCCGAAATGGAAGCTTTGTCAAAACAATTCATCTCAACAAGCCTCGGATATTTAAAAAAAGCAACGGCCGTCGGCGATTTGTTGTCGATTTTTAATACTTATTCCATAATTGTCAACCGTCAATGCGTTTTGCCCGCAGGGGTTTTGTTAATTTATCAAGCGGATAAATCATCCGCATATAACGAAGAAATGACGGCAGAAGCTTTCAACGACTTGTTTGATGAGGTTACGGCCGCTTATTTGAGCAGCTTTAAGGGGATTTAATGATGACCGGTAACATAATAAATATAATCCAAGGCGACAGCACCGACTTTTTGGGCGGAGTTGCTTTTACTGTAAAAATTAATACAACACTTGATTTAACCGGCTTTAAGGGCCGTTTTCAGATTGCAAAAATAATAAAAGATTTTGCTGATGTGTCAAGTAAATCTGTAAATATTGTTTTAACAAAAGAGGACACGGCACTATTGCCAATAGGCACTAACTATGGGGCGTTTAAACTCTATGATACAACCGAAAAATGCCGCACTATTTTAAAAAATATTACCTTTAATGTATCAAAAATTCAAGTAGAAAATCCAGCTGAAGAAGTTGAGGGATAAATGGCCGACGATATAATTTTAGAAGTTGAAATACCTACGGCTCCGAGTATTGACATGGGTGTTGAACTGCCGGAAAATAATTCGATTGATGCAGATGTTAATATTTCTATTACAGAGCATGATAAATTACTAAACAGAAATTTGGCAAACCAACACCCGATTAGTGCAATTACATATTTACAATCAATACTTGATGAAAAATTAGAAGAAGAAATTGAGCCACTTTATAATGCCGATAAACCATATATAGCCTTAAAGAGCGAACTTATAACAAAATCAGACACAAATCACAATCACTCTTTGAATAATTTGACTGAAAAAAGCTATAACTCTTTAACTGACAAGCCAAATATACCAAGCCAATACACTGACGCAATGGCTCAAAGTGCCTTATCATCTCAATTGGCTTTAAAATCTGACAAGGCCGTTGAAGTAACTCACGCAAGTCTTTATGACCTTATTAATAATTCAGAACTCATCCCTGAGCAATGGTATTTGGTGACTGATTTCAAGAACAAAACTATCATTGGAAATACAACTCCCGTCGAATTGCACACGGGCGAGATTGAACAGATTTATTTAAAGGCTAATTCAGTAAGCACTCTCGAAGTAAATGGCTACTCCAAAACTTATGCAAATGAAGCAATTAGATTTCAACAAAATCCTGCCCCGATATTAGCAAATCCTTATTGCTATGCTTATAGCGACGGTGCTGGGGGATTATACCAAGAAGGTGATTGGCACTTAGTACCTGTTAGTGATACAACTATTGAGTTAGCCACTTTTTATGCTGAATTTGATACCAGAATAAAAGATGGTAGTTTTTGGCTTAGTGGAAACGACCCCGTTAACGGACTATCTATTGAACTTTCAGATTCAAACGAAAATGACGATTGGGAATATGACCCTGATACTCATCAAATAACTCTACTCGATGGAAGTAGTTCTTACGTTTCGCAAGGCTTTAGTTTTTTAAATCTAATAGAACCAGATGGATACGTTGAAGCATCTTTCTCTTATGCTTCAACTACTTTCGACGGAAATATAATCGGCCGATATAATTCATTTTTAAATTTAAACGTTGATTCCGATTACAGAAGTCAATTATTCAGACGATATAAGCCTTTAGCCGATTTATGGATTTCCGGCACTTCTGCAGTTGCCGGGGCTGTATATAACTACAATGGTTATGTCTGGGGCTGTTTAGTCGCAACCACATCATCTCCGTCACAAAGCTACCAATGGTGTAGGTTAATGCCGTATGAAACATATTTGGGCGGTAGCATTACAATCTATTTGAACGGTTTCTCAATTTCTTTAACAATCGATTCTTCTACATACATTGATTATCCAATGTTTAATGATGATATAAGCACTTTAACATCACCGTTAAATATCACAATAAAGGCTTACGATACTTCACCAGTAGATATTATATTCAGAGGCTCACTAACTGGATGTCAAAATTCAACCATATATGCTAAGTCTACGACCGTATTACAACAAATCTTAAATTCACAAGTTAGATTAAATAATTGTGTTATATCAACTGCTGATAATGTCACTATCAAGAACGGAGCTAATTGTTTAATAAACGCAATTAGTCAAGGAAGCACGGCAGATGACCTGTTGAGTACATACATATATTCGATGACACAGACTAACATAAAAACCTGTTATAACACAATCTTTAATGGTAATTGTTCATTAAGTAAATTTGATTATAGTTATTCAAATATGTTCTGCGGACAATGCACAAATTCTTATTTGGCCTCAGCTTCGAATAATAAATGTTATGGAGGATTTACCGGCAACAATGCTTACGGTATTTTTAACAACAACAATTTTTATGAGACAAGTGCTTCGTCTGCATTGGGAAACACCTTTCACACTACTTTTACATATAATAGTTTTGATTTAGTTGTACAATATAATACTTTTTATGCAGTATACACCTATAATTATTTTGGGGATTTGGTTACAAATAATTTCTTTTACAATACAGTGGCTTACAATAATGCCACAGGATTATTAAGTGGAGCCGGAGCAAAACTTAATGCTGCCTTGTTAAAAAACTATTTTTATGGCCAGATGATGGGTAATTTCGGCGTCGTAACTTCCGCTATTCAAATACAAAACAATGAATTTAAAGAGTTTGGATACAATGAATTCAAAAACGGCGGAACGAGTTATATTGTTGAAAACAAAATCCGTAGTGCTTTTCAAAGTAATACTTTTGCCGAGTTGGGGAATGTTGATTTCAGCAACAATAAAATAGAAGGCAACGTCACTTCAAATCTGCTTAAAGTCGGTAAATATATTTATAATGAGAACCATGGAATGTTCACAAGCAACACTCTTAATTCTTCGTCCTCATTATTTCCGACTTGGAACATTTTTTATAGAAATTGTAGCGGAAACACCTTTAACGCCGCTACATTCTCATTTAATATTTTGAAATATGATTTTAACAATAAGGGAATATTGACGGCCAATACCTTTAATTATACTGAATTAGGAACTGCTTATGGACAAGTTCCTCGTAATGTTTCCGGCAACTTCACAGTATCGGCAAACGCTAGCAATCAAGACAGTGTTATTTATGTAACCACCGGAGATATTAACGACGTTATTGCAACGCTTCCACCCGCATTAGGTTGGGGCAGAATGATAACTCTTATTAAGATTGATAGCGGCACAAAAAATGTTGTCGTTACGGCCGACACATCCGGCACGGCGGATTTAATCAACGGTGTGGCAACGTACACAATTTCGGGTCAATTTAGTTCAGTGACTTTACAGGATTATGTCCAAGACAAATGGGCAGTAGTGAACAAAATATAAAGGAGGAAAACCATGACGGACATACGCAAACCGCTTAACGTTCAGGTAGCGGAAATAAAAACACAACTTAACGAAAACAAAACGGATTTGGACGAAGTGAAAAATACGCTTCAACAAATTTTAACAATTTTATCGACAATAAATATTGCGGGTAGATAGATGCTTTGGCTTACAACTAATTTAAAAATGATTTTTGTGGGATTCGCATTTTTCTTACAATTTAAATTTTAAGAAAGGAAAATAATTATGGGAAAGATTTTAAACACAGCAAAAGCAGCCGTTGTCAAAGTTGACGACATTCTGGATAGCCTTAAGGATGATATACAAACGGATTTGCCAAAGATTAAAAAACTGTGCAAAAAAGCCGTTGCAAAAGTTTCTATTGCTTTAGGCAGTACGACAAAAGACGACGAAGCAATTTCAGCATTGTTGAAAGCGGCTATTATCGCCGGAGTTTCAAGCATGACAAGCGGAAGCGTAACACTTACGTCGGCTCAACTTGACCCGATGTTTGACACGGCCTTTGCCGAAATAAACAAAAGAGAATTAGCTTTCGGCAATAAATTAAATGCAGAATTGGCGGCAGAAGAAACAAAATAGGCGGTGATATGATTACATATTGCAATAATAATTTTTTAAAAATAACCTCAGATGTTGAGCCTTGCCTTACTGTTCAGGTACCTTTGGAAATTTACGGCAAGGAAGAGCAAGAAATTATTAAAGAGAAGCCGTTTTTAAACAAAAGGCATATTCTTTTTAATTTTTATTATGGTGCTGAACAATATTGCCTATTGTTTAATAAGGGATACAGATGGGACGGTGCCACAATACCGCCCGGTGTCCGTTGGATTATCGGACCGCCTTCACACCCTGCTTTTTTGCTCGCTTCAATGGTACATGATAAGCTTTGCGAAAATCATTATTTAATTGATAATGACCGCTATTTGAGCTCTTTGATTTTTAAAGAACTTTTAATCGCTTCAGATGTTAGCAGTTTTAAAGCAAATATCATGTTTTATGCCGTAGACAATTTCCAAAAGTTTTTTGGGGGATGGAAAGAATGAAAGTAACACCGATAAAAACCGCACCAATACCGCCATTTATGGGCAAGAGCAGACAGAAGAAAAGGGTTGAGAAGTAATATGACAGAGATAAAAGCAGATTTTGACTTAGTAGGAATGGCTAGAAAAATAGACCGTATAGAACAGGCTGTTTTAGGAAATGGCGTTCCCGGACTTTGCCAAAGGGTTAGTGATTTAGAGAAAAGTGATAAAGCCAGTTATAGAATAACCGGAATTTTCGCGGGCATAGGGGTTGTTGCAGGCTCTATTATTACTTTCCTAATACAAATATTCAGGGGATAAAATGAAAATATCACAAAAGGGAATTAATTTAATAAAAAATTTTGAAGGGTGCAGGCTTGAAGCTTATAAATGTCCTGCCGGAGTTTGGACTATTGGGTATGGGCATACGAGAACGGCAAGGTATGGTATGAAAATAGACCAAGCAACCGCCGAAATTTTACTTAAACAAGACCTTATTATCCACGAAAATAATGTTTCAAGGCTTGTCAAGGTGCCGTTAACTCAAAATCAATTCGATGCACTTGTAAGTTTTGAATATAATGTGGGCTACGGCAATTTTTCAAGCTCAACTTTGTTAAGAAAGCTTAATGCCCGAAGATTTGATGAAGTTCCCGCAGAATTTAAAAAATGGGTTTATGGCGGCGGTAAAGTTTTGCCCGGACTTGTGAAGCGTCGAGAAGCAGAAAAAATTTTATTTTTATCTTAGAACGCTCAAAATCGATTTTAAGACGCTTTGTTATTTAAACCATGTAAGACTCACTAAAACAATTTAACATTTAAAAATGAGCATCTGGCATGGCTCAGATTTAAGTTTTTAAGTCTCTCTCCTCTATTATTTAGTAATGCGTACAGGTCCTCGATTTATTGAGGACCTTTTTTATGCAAAAAATTTTCATAAAGGAAACCTCCTTTTCGTTATACCCCGCCTTGGACATTTCAAAGCGGGGTTTTTTATGCAAAAAATCAAGCTATAAGCAATTCATCAATGGCCGTAAATAAAATTACATTATCATAATTGTCAACATTTGCTATTAAATCTTTTGCAAAAAGTTCTATTAATGGCAAGTTCAGCCCAGTTATTAAAAATAAAGCTAGACAGGGTTTCCCAAGTCTAGCTTTTTTATTTTGTGTAATATTTGTGTAATGAATGTCATTCAACGTAGTTATCTAAGGCTTCAATAGCTTTCAACTTTCTTTCAGGTACAGGGTGAGCATATCTCATGGTTGTTTTAATATCACTATGTCCTTTATTCCGCTTAATCTGATACAATCTGAATTGAGTAAACTCAAAAATGTAGCACAAAACGGCTAAAAAAGAGAGATAACTCAATTTTTAACCATTTTTATTATAATAAACCAAATATTTATGGTCGTAAACCCTTTGTAAATAACGATTTTAAAGTTGTTAAAGTCATTCACCACAAAAAAAATGATGCCCCTTTATATTATGAATATTAAACTTTAAAACTTGGACATTTTTTTTGGTGAATCACATGGGATTTTTAATTTTTTAAGTATTTAAAATGATAAATAAATTTTATCCGACAATAGCTTCTGCGTTTTCACCAACAGGCTTTAATGCAATTCTTTCAGCCGTCAATTGAGATGGATTTTCTTTTGCAACTCTTGCAACATCTGAAATTAAAACCGTAAATACTCCCTTTGACTTATCTGTCATTGCATCAGCTTTTTTATAGACATCCGCTAATATTGAAAATCCTTTTGTTAATGCCTGTTCAGGTTGTTCTTTCAACGCACCTTTTAAGTTTTGAACAAATGCTGGAGCATAATAAACAAGTATTCCTTTATCATCAACGCCTGTTCTATTTAAATGGTCTGTCAAAATTTCTCTTTGTTCAGCAGGTAAAGCATCAAAAGCCTTTTTCACAGTGCTTGCATCTTCAAGTGTTCCTGCACGGGATAAAACAGCTAACTTTGCTACAGCTTTATCTTTTGGAGTTTTAAATGCCATTTGTAACGCATCTGCTTTTGCTTTCATAAAACCATCGTAAACAGCTACTTCTGATTTTCCATTTGATAATTCTTTGATTGATTTAATTCCTTGTTTAAAGCCTTCATATAAAGGGTTAGTCATAACCATAGAGCCTTCAGGATTTACATGTCCTGCTGCTCCTGCTATGTCGTAAACAGCATGAGTCAAATAATAATCCATAGCTTTTGGACTAAGCTGTTTTAACCCTGACAAATTAGCAGGTAAATTTTCTGCTTGTAAAAATTGTCCAATATTGAATTGAGGTTCTAAACTTTCAACAATTGTATCCTTATGCTCTTGTGAGAGCCTTTTAAAGGTTGGCACTTCGTCAGGAGTATGTTTTAATGCATATAGCAAAACATCATCATGGTCTACTGAATGAATACCAGTTTTTGCCGATATATCACTCACAACAGATTTTATTTTACCTAAATCATTTATAACTGTATAACCAATCATTGCATCAACATCTTCTGCTTTTGGAAGAACTGCTTGAGTATATGCTTGCAAGTGTTCAAAGTTTTCAGGATTTAGCTTAATGGCAGGATTTTGACATTTAGTAAAACCTTCATAGTCACCTTTTAGAACAGATTTCAATGTTTCAATGCCTGTTAATGTTCTGTCAAATTCGATATGTTGCTTGCCAAAAAGTGCTTCTGATAACGATTTACTAGCTTTTGCAACACCTTCAGGCGTAGCATTTACTGAACCTGTTAACCAACTCAATTCAGGGTATCTATTCATTAATAATTTTGCAGACTCAATAGGGTTATCAATTTGTAAGAATTTTTTAACAAAACTCCCTGCACTTTCAACACCTTTATTTAAACTGCCCTTAAAAGCCACTCTACCCAAAGTTGCTTTTGGGTCATTGTTTAAGTTTGTCTCACGGTTGTTATCAAATATTTCATTATTTTGAGATGAAGAATTATTTTGTTTGGTTCTTATATTAAAATTATTTGATGTAGAATTTACTTTCATTTTATTTGCTCCTTGTTAAGTTATTTTGTTAGATATTTTTGAGAAAATTCTCCGACAGGGACTTCAAATTCAATAAGAGCATTACTTTTTACAAGGATTTCTCTTTTTTCTGGAGATAATTTTTCGAGTAAGTCAATTATGGTTTCTCTTGTTGTAGCATATACATGATTAACATATCCAGAATGTAAAGATTCGTTTGTAAAAAGTTGCCTGTAAGAATATTGGTTAAAATCTTTATTTATACATTTTTCAACAAGTTGCATTCCGCCTTTTGAATTTCTATTTGCTATAGCGTAGCTTAACATTTTTTCAGGTATTATACCAGCATCCGCAAATTTATTTGAATAATAGGTCAATTTTTCTTTACTAAAAAGATTTGGCTGGAAGAAGAACCCTGCTAAGGCCTTCATAGATGATTTATCTGCATTTGCGTATTCTTCAAGAAGTTTTACATAAGATGACTCAGCCAAGGAAATAAGTTCTTGTTCTTTTTCCGGTATTCTATTTTTATAAATATTTGCCAACTCTATAATCGATGTATTTTTCTTTTCTGTATCTATAGAAATTAATTTATCAAGATATTTTTTAACTTTTTCAGCAGGCAAGTTTCGCTTGTAATCAACATATTGAGGGATTGCCTCTTCTAAAAACTCTTTGTCACTTGATTCCAGTAAAGTATCAATGATTTTTGCTTCTTTGTTATATGGAATTGCGGGAGTAAAACTATTTTTGCCAATTAATGTTTTAAATAGTTCTAATTTTTCCTGACTACTCGGCATATATGCTTTTGAAGTTGATACCAAATTATATCCATCATTCATCTCATCAGGATGTAACATTGAAATTCTCTTGAATAAATCTTTTAACGATTCAATGTCCTTTATGCTTTCTGCTTTTTGGTATATAGAACCAAATTTATTTAATCTTTGTGAAATATCCAATTTATTTAGCATCTCAAAAGCAGTTTTTGGTTGAGAACTCCCCAAAAATCCTGTAAACGTAATAACATTTGAGCTTTTTACAAATACATCTTGAGCTTTATTATTTAATGGATTTTGGGCTAAAGATTTATGTGTGTTTAGGTTATTATCGTTATTTTGTTTTGACTTTACACTAAAATTGTTTGAAATGAAATTTACTTTCATTTTATTTGCTCCTTGTTAAGTTATTTGCGTAATTTCGTAAAAATGGTATTAAATTAGGATTTTCTTTTGCATCATGACCGAATTGAAACATCTCGCTGATACAATTATCTACATTATCTAATCCGTATTTCAATTTATACATAGCTGAAAAAAGTCCTGTTCTGTCTTTGCCGTGAGTGCAATGTATAAATACTTTTTCTTTATTTACCTTTGCTTTTTCCATTGTACCAAAAAATTTGTCAATATATTCTGTTGATGGATTGTTCCATGAAATAAAAGGAAGGTGAACATAATTCATCCCCAAGTTTTTCACAACCTGTGCTTCATCAAATTCATTGCCTTGATAACCTGTTCTAAAACTAATAACGGTTCTAACACCTTGTCGCTTTAATTCTTGCAATTGTTGAATGGTTGGTTTTGCACCACGCCACAAACAATCATCCACTTTTTTAAAATTCTTAAGTTCAGTAGCTAAGCTTGTAAAGGATGGTTTTGTATATGTTTGCTGTCTGTAATTGTTTCTTAATTGAACTAACATTATAATGTCCTGATTTTCTACACAATAATATAAAACCCGAACATGAAAAAAATTGCGTTTAAATTTAGTCTGATTTTAATTTTTCACTTGTAAAGCAGTTTAATATTTCTCTACTTAACAAATAACACCTCTGTATTTAAATCATAGATTATATCTTGGCATCTTTGTTATTTGTTATCAAAAAATTCACCTTTATAATTTTTAATTAGTTTTTTGTTGCAATATAGTGTAAATATCTTATTTTATTGGTTTTTACAGATTTTATTCTGATTAACTTTCTTTTATTTTATTATAAAATATATTAAATAAGCCACAAAAGTTTATCTGAATTTATCTGAATAACCTCTGGTAAAATCATCTAATATTTTTGTGTAATAGTTGTGTAATGAGCAGTTAATTTATTAAAATTTAACTGTGTTGAATATATCTTAAGAGTCCAAGAATAATCAACATTTTTATAGTTTTATTCAACAGAAAAAATGCTTAAATTTCGGGTTCGAGTCCAGGATGGCCCAAATAAAAAGACTAAACTTAGGTTTAGTCTTTTTATTTGGGATTATTTTATACCCAATCAAAGACTTTCCCCTTGCTAGGCGTGCTTTTGGTATCAGTACGTGGCGTATGAGCACTCTGCCGAGAAAAACGATTAAGTATCGTTTTTCGAGAGGACCTGATAAGGGTGGGGGTAAATGTTTTTAACCTTGTGTAAAAAATTGCACCCTGCTTACTATTATTTTAAAACCTTGTCCAAAAATTTAATAGATTTATTCATAGCATTAAAATAGCTTGGAGTGTTCGGGAAAATATGGTCGTCTTTATGAACAATAACTAATTTACAATTACAATGCTCAGATTTGAGTTGCTTATATGCATTTATGGATTGTGATACAGGAACTATTTTATCATCATCACCATGAATCAGTAAAATAGGAGGAACAGAAGATGATATTGCATATTGAGGAGATGCTAGTTTCCGGTCTTCTCCAGCACAAAATGACTCAATTAATTTAATAGAATCTGGTGAAATTTCTTTTTCCGCAGCAGGCGATAAATCCCATGGTCCACAAAGACATACAGCAGCATTTGGACGACTATGTGATCCTTTTGCACTAATTTTGTCATGCGTTGCTGCCCAAGCAACTAAATACCCACCTGAAGAAATACCAACAACTCCAATTTTGGATGAATTAACCCCTAATCTTTTACTATTTTCTCGTAACCACCATATTGCTTCTGTTACATCTTCGACTTGTCTTCCTTGCTTATATTTTGGAAGCAAATGATAATCTATTGTCATTGCTAAATATCCATTGCCAGCTAATTTAGTAGCAAAATCAGACAATTCTTTACGATTACCCGCGGACCAATAACCTCCATGAATTAAAATTATAGCAGGAATCTGTTTTTTCGAGGTTTTACTAAATAAATCTGCACGTAAGTCGGAAGCATAATCAATAGTTTGAATTTGCATTTTTGATTCTTTAGCTTCAACAACATTAAACGATAATAAAGTCATAATTGCTAAGGAAAATATTATTAATTTTTTAAATAATGCCATTTGAAAAATATCCTCTAAGTTTAATTTATTAAATTGTACCACTATCTTAAATTTTAACAATAGATTATTTAGAGAATATTGCTAAGCAGGCTATATCCACCAGTTTTAGAGGCACAGATTGTATAATATGTGCCTCTAAAACTTTGTAATGATGATTTGCTGACTATTTACTTAAATTACGAGATAAAATAAAACATTTAAGATATTACGTTTTGTAAAAAAACTTTGAACTTTATGCAATAATTATATTTTAGCAGTTTTTAGTGATTATGAATTTAAATATTAAATACACTTACCAAATTATTCCCCAAAAGAATAATGCATATAGAGATTATGAGCAAAATATGCAATCAAAACAATCTCTTTCTTTAGAATATTCAAATTATCGAACCGTAAGTCCAGATATTTATTTGAAAAATATGTATTTTACGGGTGGAAATACCAAAGAAAATTTCTCGGAAAAGCAGATTGATAATTTTGTTGGAAATTTTAACAACAAAATAAATTTGATTTTTTCTGACATAGATGGAACGATGATTCCTTTTGATAACTGCGTTAGACCTCAAGTACCAGAATCTTCTAAAAATGCAATTACCAAATTAAAAAAAGTAGATATCCCACTTATACTTGTTACAGGACGATCTTTACGTGAAGCCCAACAGATTTCAAATGATTTAGATTTAGATAATACCTATTTCGTATTATATTCGGGGGCAGAAATTACAAATTCAAAAAATCAACCAATATTTAAAAATTATATAAACAGCACTGACGCAAAAAAGATATTAAATTGTTTCATTAAATTTAAGGAAACCAATAGCTTAAATTCACAGTTTTATGTACTTTTCAATGGTGAAGAAACTTCAACTAATTCATTTATTATTCCTTATAATGGTAAAAGAGTTATAGCACAAGACAATAAGACTTTCGAATCATTTTTGGATGATTTTGGAACACCTAAAATAAGCATCTATGAGCCAAATACAAAAACAAGAAAAGAAATCCAACAATATTTAAAGTCTCAATTTGGAGATTTAAACATTGACTTGGGTGGAACTGATTATATTGAAATTTCCAATAAATTAGCAACAAAAGGAAATGCTATTAAATTTATGGCAGAAAAATTAGGAATAAATTTAAAAAATGTAGCAGTGTTCGGGGATGCAGAAAATGACCTGAGTATGATAAAGATGGTAAAAGAAAATGGCGGATTATCTATTTCTATGGATAATGCTTGTGATATATTGAAAAAAGAATCAAATTATATTACAAAAAAGGTTGAGGATGGCGGAGTTGACTATGCAACTGATAAAATTATTGCAAATAATTCTCGTTTGCGAAGTCTAAAATTATAACACATGGTTTTAGGCTTTTTCGTATTGCTTTCGATAGTGGCGGTAGTTCTTATATTTATGAGGCTCTAAAACAAGCTCAAATGACGTATATATTCAGAGAATATTGCTGAGTCGCTTTATTTATGTGATTTTTAAGACGAGAACCACAAAGCAACGCTTTGTTTGGTTATCTTTATGGGCTGAAGCTCATCCTGCATACTAAAAGTCAGGTTTCGTGAGAAGCGCTGATAAGAGGGAAGGTTCATAAAATATCTTGACATCCATATTCTTTAATATTATCCTATTGCAATAATATGTGCTATAACAAAGGAGGTTTACATGTCTACTAAGATTATTGGATCTTTTGACATTGTAAAAAACAATTTCAGTCTCGCTGGAAGACAAAAAAACAAATTATATAAACAACTTAAAGAATGTTATGCCGGCGAAATAAGGGAACGTACAAAAGGTAAATTTTCTTATATTCAGGGCTATTACAAATATTTTAATAATTATCCAATCGCTATATATAGAGTGGCAAATGACGGTAGCTATGTTGAAAAAACGCATAATCGTGATTTTCGTTTGATTCCTCAAAATGATGAAACTATAGATAAAGTTATACATACATATATCAAAACTTCTTTTGATAGGCTGGGTAATATTATTAATTCCGTTGAGAAACAAATAATATATATCAATGGAAAATTTGCGAAATAAAATCAAGCATACTATTTTAAAAAAGAGACTTCATCGAAGCATTTTTTTATGCAAACTTTCCAGCCCACAAGGGGTCTTTTGGGCTTGATTTTAAAAGGAGAATTTATAAAAGAACAAAATTTAGCTTTTTTATTCAAAAAATCGCCAAAATTCTCTCTTCGCATTTTGAGTACCCCCACGTTCGTTTAAAACGGTCTTTTTTATACAAATAATTATATTGATGGGCTGAAGCCCATCTTGCGTACTGAGAGTACCTGATAAGGTTGAATTTTTAATTTTTTTTGTGCTTTAATATTATTAGCTTTACGAAAGGAATAGTATGTCAAAAGTTATAAATGACCCACAGATTATTCTTGCATTATTAAAAGTTAGTTCGAATTTAATTGGAACAGTAGAAAATATTAATATGCATTTGGATATGAGTAATCCTATCGATTGCCTTTTGCCTCAAGTCCACACAAAAAATATTTTCGAAAATTGTCGTTCTGCTCTTGATTATATTGCTTGCTTTCTTGTAAAAAGATATAGCATAGATATTTCAGAAGATTCTATTTATTTCCCATTTAAAAAGACTGAAGAAACTTTTGAAAAACAAAAAATAGTAATATTTTTGAAAGAGCAAAATGAAAAACTATATGAAATTTTGAAAGAAATACAACCGTTTAATGAAAATTCAAATTTTGATTGGTTAAAAACATTTATAGAATTAAATAATAAATACAAACATCAGGGATTTATACCATTAGAAAGAAGATTTGAGAATTCAGAAGGTGGATATTTTGCAATGCCACATGGTGCGGATTGTGGGATAGTAACATTAAATCTTACGGAAGAAAATACGGGTGAGACGAAAATTATTACTACAAATTTACAAGAAGACAGATCTGTTAAATTCAAATTCATCATTGAAAATGAAGAAGAACTAATTCCTTTATTAAGGAAAATTATAGATGGGACATATTCTTTAATTGATAGTATTTTAAAAAACATTTAACCAATTATTTGCCATTTGCAGAAATGTCATGAAATGCCATGCTGGGCTTCAGCCCATCGCAGCAGCTGATTAGTGTTTTAATAGAATTATTTAACCTCGTCCCATCCTCAATTTAATCCGTTAATATGATAAAAATTTCTCTATTTGAGTTTAATATTAGTGTATGTACGAATTTGAACTGGAAATAGAAGACAAGGAGTTAAAGAAGGTCGGACTTGAGCTGATGTTTTTAACTCCCGAAAAATACTCCTCAACTGCCGGAATTACAGCCGTTGAGCTTGCCAAGCTTGTCGGAATTTCGGTCGAAATTGTCAAAAAAAAATTGCATATCCTGAAAGAAAAAGAAATTGTCAGAGTCAAGGGAATTAACCCGAAATACTGGCTCTTTGACGAATATAATTTTCAGAGAATGGATGAGGACGACGAAGTTTTCAGGCTCCTATGCAGTTTTGATGACGTCGATTTTGACAGATTTTTTCAATATTAAACCGTCATTGAAGTGGCGGCAAATCCGGCGATTAAATCCAGCTTCTTAATTATTTCCGCATAATTTTCTTCCAGAACAAGCTCTGCCCTATATTTTGCGGCATTTTTGACGCTGTTTATGTAGTAAGGATAGAATTTTCTGGTAAATTTAATCCCAACATCTTCCCCTCGCAGCTTTATTTCTTCATCCAGATGGGTTTTCAGCGTCGAAACTTTTTCTTCCAAAGTCGGGGGCGGAAGCTTTTTCCCCGTTTCAAGATAATGCTCAATTCTTGAAATTAATGTCACATCACCCAAAATTCCGCGTCCGACTGCAAGCCCGTCGGCTGAAGATTGTTCCAGACATTCAACCGCACTTTCAATCGAATTTATATCCCCGTTTGCAAAAACAGGAATTTCAACATTCTGCTTGAGTTCTTTGATAACCGCCCAATTTGCTTTGCCCGCATACATTTGAGAACGGGTTCGTCCGTGAACCGTAATAAAATCGGCTCCTGCCTCTTGCATCTTTACCCCAAAATCAACAAAATTGAGTTCTTCAGCATTATATCCAAGTCTAAACTTAACACTGACAGGCGTTTGCACAGCCGATTTTACTTCTTTAACAATTTCTAAGGCAAGTTTGGGATTTCTCATTAAGGCACATCCGTCCTGACCTTTTACGACCTTGTTTACCGGACAGCCCATGTTTATGTCAATTATATCAGCGTAACGTTCCAGAATTTTCGCCGCTTTTGCCATCAGTTCCGGCTTATGCCCGCTCAGCTGGTAAGAAATCGGGGAATGGTTATTCGCTCTCAAAATTAGGCTGTTTTCAGGGGCGGGCGTGCCTTCAGCACGCCCGCCCCTGAATTCTTGTATCAACGCTTCCGAACTTATCATTTCGGTTGTCAAAAGGCAGATTTTTGAATATTTTCTGATTAAACTTCTCAAGACATAGTCGGTTATCCCTGCCATCGGAGCAAGCGAAACACTGCTATTTAAAATCAAACTCCCAATTTTAGTTTTCATATTTTTTCAGTTCTTTAATTCTCGACTGAGAATATTTTTTATACTCATTGTCTTCCGTTGTAACGGAAACGTATTTTTTGTAATTTGCCAGAGCGGTTTTGTATTGAGCGAGATTGTCGTAGTCCAAAGCCATTAAGTAGTAAATTATGGTTAATTCAGAGTTATACTGGATAGCTTTTTTATACTCGGATATTGCAAAAATGTATTTTTTATTTACGTCGTTAATTAACCCTTTATAATAATAGGCGTAGGGATTTTTGGGGTCGTCCTGCAAAACCCGATTAAAAATGGCCAAAGCTTTCGGATAATCGGCTTTGTCATAAAGTGCCGAACCGTCGTCAACGAGTTTTATATTAGCCTGCTCAATAACCGTTCCTAACAATTCTTTTGCCTTTGTGTTATTCGGATTAATTGCGATTGCTTTTTTGAGATAAGTTTTTGAGGCAAGCCAGTTCTCCTTTTCAGAGTAAAGAACTCCCATATAGTAAGCCACATCTGAATTCGGGCTGATAGCCAGTGCTTTTTTATAGTATTCGATGGCTTGAGCGTCATTGTTTAATGCCTTATAACAAGCGGCGATGCCGCTTAGAGAATCAAAAGACGGCGGCTGAATTGACTGGTAAGCATTGAGAGCTTTTTGATAATCACCGCTGTTGTAAAATTTGGAAGCTTCGTCAAATTTTCCTGATGCGGCCTCCTCTGACAGAGCAAGAAGATTTTCCGAGATTTGCTTATTGTTGGGGAATTTTGTTTGAGCACCGAGCAGAACTTGTTTTGCTTGAGCCAAATCATTTTTCTGCTTGTATGCAATAGCGAGGTTTACATAAATCTCCGGATTATCTGTTTTTATTTTTAAAATTTCGTTGTAGCAGGTGATTGCATCATCAAATTTGTTTTGTTTGTGCAATTCTATCGCATAATCATACATATCATTAACCGCATTTTTATCCGTAGACGCATTTTTGCTCAAATATGCCATAAATTGAGCAGGTGTCATTGTTGCCTTCAGAGTATCAAAAATCTGAGCTTTGGCCACTTTGTTGGTCGGGTCAAGACTCAAAACTTTGTTAAATGTTTCAATTGCTTTGTCGTTTTGGCCAAGAGCCGCCAGACATTGGGCTTTGTACAAGGTGGCATCTACGTTGTTCGGGTATAAAAATAAGATGCTGTCATACGCTGCTATCGCAGAATCGTAGGATTTTTTTTGCTGGTATAAAGTCCCGACATTCAGCCTTGTTGTTGCGTTCGAAGGGTCAATTTGGCTTGCTTGAGTGTAATATTGAAGTGCCTCGTCAAATTTGTTCTGCTTTTGTAAAATTGCTCCCAAATTTGTTATTGTCGGGGCGTCGTTAGGAGTTTGAGCGAGTTTTTGTCTGTAAATTCGTTCTAATGCATATAAAATTTCAGGATCGTCATATCCGTTTGCAAGTGCGTAGTTATATTCCTGAACGGCTTCGTCATTTTTGTCTAATTTATCTAAAATTATTGCGTATTTTAATCTTAGTCCCGCATTGTCCTGATTAATTGCAATTGCTTTTTTGTAGTATTCGGCACATTGCGGGTTGTTGCCCAGAATTTTCATAATATCAGCAATTTGCTCGTAAGATTTTTGTCTCAAACTCAAATCAGAAAGTGCCTGAGCAAATTCATATCCGGCTTCGGGGAACAGCCCCTGGAGCCTTAAATCTTGCCCCTTTTTGTATCTTGAACCGGCCGCCGTGTTAAATTTTTGCATAGCCAAACACATGTTAAGATTTTCTGTTGTATTTGAGATTGCCTGAGTAGAATTTTGAACATCTTGTGCAGACGGATAATATTTTAGATAAAACAAGGCGGCACGGTAGTCGTTGGCGGCGTTTTCCCAGTTTTTGTCTTTGTTTGCGAAGTAAGTTCCTCTTGCCAGATAAGAATTAACCAGCCCAACCCTTGCAGAATCGTCCAGATAATTTATTCTCAACGCTTTTTTGAACTCGGTTATGGCACTTGAATACTGATACTGCGACAAATATTGTTGTGCCAGATTATAATGCTCGGCAAAATCAGCCTTTGCGGCCGAACATGTTATAAGCAAACAAAAAATTACTGAAAGAAGTTTTTTCATAAAGCCTCACCTCACATTTACATTTTATACCAAGAAAAAAAATAATTATATAGACAAGTAACCGTTTTATTTTTAAGATATAATAAAAGTGAAAAGTAAAAAGTAAAAAATAGGGAGAGATAATGATAATTCCCAGTATAGATTTGATGAACGGCAAGGCTGTTCAGTTAAAACAAGGCAAAGAGAAGGTTTTGGAACGTGAAGACGTTTTGGAGCTTGCCAAATATTATTCAAGATTTGGCGATATTGCGGTAGTTGACCTTGACAGTGCTATGGGAAACGGCGGCAATAATGAGAAATTGATAGAACAGCTTTGTAAAACCGTGCCATGCAGGGTCGGCGGCGGCATCAGAACAATAGAAAAAGCCAAAAGATTAATCGCACACGGTGCAAAAAAAATAATTATAGGAACAGCTGCCAGTGAAGAATTTTTGTCACAGCTTCCCAAAGAAAAAATAATTGTGGCAATTGACTCAAAGGGCGGCAAAATTACTACCGAGGGCTGGACAAAAGAGCTTGATAAAACTCCGTTTGACTACATAAAGCACTTTGACGACTTGTGTTCGGGATATCTTTTCACTGCGGTTGAAAAAGAAGGAATGATGCAGGGATGTGATTTAGCTTCGATTGAAGAGTTAAGAAAGGCTACAAAAAAAGAATTTGTCGCCGCCGGCGGGATTTCAACAATTGATGAAATAGTTGAACTAAATAAGAAAAATATTTCAACACAGCTCGGGATGTGCATTTACACAGGGGCGGTGAAGCTTGAAGATGCTTTTTGTGCATGTTTGGATTTTGAAAAAGGAAACGGATTTATCCCGACAATAGTTCAGGACGTTGACACCAAGCAGGTTTTGATGCTCGCCTACTCAACCCAAGAGTCTTTAAAGAAATCTTTTGAAGGCGGTCTGGCGACTTATTTTAGCCGCTCACGTCAGGAACTTTGGACAAAAGGAATGACTTCTGGAAATACTCAGGAACTTGAAACCGTAAGGTTTGACTGCGATTTTGATACGCTTTTATTCAAGGTGAAACAAAAGGGAAATGCTTGCCATTTAGATAAATTCAGCTGTTTTGAAGATAAGGAATTCAGCACAAAGGAACTTTACGAGGTATTGAAGTCAAGAAAAGAAAATATGCCCGAAAATTCATTCAGTGCAAAATTATTTAAAGATAATTTCCTTTTAAAGAGAAAAATAATGGAAGAGGCCTTTGAGGTCGTAAATTTTGAGCATGGCGACGGGCTTCAGTGGGAAGTCGCTGATTTGGCGTATTTTGTGCTGACATTCATGGTGGAAAACAACGTAACCGTCGACGAAATAATCAACAATCTGGCGTCAAGAGCAAAGTGACATAATCCTGCTTAGCGATTTTGTTCATGTTTAAATAAAAAGCGAAGGGTTGAAACTCAGCATAATCCAGTCATATAGACTTCAACAGAGATTGTTCTTCCCTTCGCTTTAATTCAATCAGAC
>Ga0172381_10000466_pt1 | contig 48767 bp, 30 predicted proteins | sample Leawel6488metaG_FD_119754 | JGI IMG/M metagenome (GOLD analysis project Ga0172381, IMG submission 119754) | Leachate microbial communities from a municipal landfill in Southern Ontario, Canada - Leachate well 64-88 metaG | ecosystem: Engineered > Solid waste > Landfill > Unclassified | place... | reverse complement strand
TAACATTTTGTGCGTATGCTCATAAAATCACCTCCTTTCTGAATTGAGAGGTGGTTTTATTATACCAAGAGCTACGCTTTTAAACGCACACACCCGCTAACGCGGGTGGTTTATCTGATTAATCAAAAAGTGGACACTTATTAGTGTCCACTTTTTGGGGTACAGATCAACTGCGGAGAGGGTGGGATTTGAACCCACGGTACGGTTTTAAGGCCGTACAACACATTAGCAGTGTGCCGCTTTAGACCACTCAGCCACCTCTCCATTGATAATTTACGGTATAATTATAGCAGATTATACAAATTAGTCAATTAGCTAAATATGGCAGGAATTCCCTTTCTAGCCCCTCGCCATTACCAATCCCCATACTTTTTTAACACCAACCGCCTTTAAAATTCGAGCGCACTGCTGCATAGTAGCGCCGGTAGTAAATACATCATCAACCAAAATTACTTCGTAGGGAACAGATACTGACATATTCCAAACAAACGCGGATTTTAAATTTTGCCGACGTTCCATTCCTGTTAAACGCGCTTGCTGATTGGTATAACGTATCCGCTTTAAACCGGTTTCTTCTAATTTTAAATTAAGGGAAGCACCAATTATCTGGGCTAATAATCCAGCCTGATTGAAACCGCGCTCACGCAAACGACGTGAATGTAAAGGCACGGGCACAACCACTGCCTTATAATTAAAAGCGGATATTTCGGATAATCTATTATTTATGATTTGCCGCCAGACATCAATAATACCGCGCGCGTAATTATATTTAAAATTTTTAATCAATTTCCCCACCGCCGCACTTTCATTATATTTAAAAAAAGCCGTAACTCCATCCAAATAAGAAACCCCCCGACAATTTACGCATGTTTCGCCATGAATCGTTTTACAATTACAAACCGGACACAAATTAATACTATTAGACTGAGATTGGGATAAACACTGCGTGCACCACCATTCCCCCTCTTTTTGACACTCAACACAAATAATTGGGAAAAGTATATCCGTAACAAACCCAATAAATTTAGTTATTTGTTTTAATGACATAAAAAGATAGAATGACTTTTAATCATTCTATCAATTAGTCTAAAATTAGTCGACCCACTTGAATTTATCCACCAGCCACTCTCCTGCTGTCTTAATAAGTTCAACATCAACATTTTTGTGTAACACACTTTCCACGCCGTCTCTTTGCTCAGTTTGTATTACTTGTAAATTAATTGTAGCATCTTTATCTTTGTTCCAAACACTAACGGTAGCGGCAATAACGCGCGTAGTAACACCAACAAACCCGCCGGCCATAGGGGTATTAATCCTTTGACTCAAATCAGCCCATAATTGGCTACTTACCAGCTCTTGTAATTCCTTAATGTTTTGATAATCACTATCGGTAGAATAACTGCCGTATCGTTCAATAAATATCTTGGCTAATTGCTTAGTAGCATTTTTTTCAACTGCTTCACTAGATGGTTTTTTAACCACTAAACCCTCGGTTGCAGAAGGAACAATCCCACCGCCCACAACCGGCTGATTAACTGCTGAATCAACCGTAGTTGCCCCACCCTCTTCGCTGATAGTAGCCGGTATTTTTTTGCCCCACCAAAGCAAACCAATACTGGTAGCCAATACCAAAAATACCACAATACTAATGATTACAAAAATACGGGCGCGAAGGGTGAACATAGTAAAACAAATTAAAAATTATTGACCGCCAGTCTGGCGCGCGAATTCTTTTTTAGCTTTCTCAATATCTAATAATTGTTGCGGGTTAGTGGTAACCAGTTGATCTTCAGTATAAGATGCCACTACTCGAATAGCGGCATGTTTGTTGCCGGCAAAAAATATTCCCTCACCCACGCCGCTTTCCAATAATAAATATTTCTCTCCTTCGGTAAGCATAAATATTTTTTGTACCAAATCAATGGCTGCCGGCGATTGTCGCAAAAGCAAATTTAGAGCGGAATTGGTAACAATCGACTGTCCATATTGCGACCGTAAAAAATCGTTAACATCCTGAGTGATGGTCGTAATACCCAAATAATATTTACGACAACGTTTAACCAAAGAATAAATAAAACGCGCGCTATCTTCATGCATCATTAACCACCAAGCTTCGTCAATCACTAGTATTCTTTTTTTACGCTCAGAACGCACTACATTCCAAATATAATTAATAACCGCATAAATAGCCAGCGGACGCAATTCATCTTCCAAGTCGCGCACCGAAAATACCACTAATTGGTTGCGCATTTCAACATTAGTAGGAGAATTGAACAAACCAGCAAAAGTACCTTCAGTAAACTTCTTTAATTTTAATACCAACTCTTCCGACCCCACCATACCTTCTAAGATCTCCTGTAAATCTTGCATGATTGGCGGCTTGACCAGCGTCAAATCGGATTCACTGGTGATATCTTTTTTGGCATAAGTTTCTATTAAAGCGCGATCAATAATGGAATCTTGCTCTGATGTCAAACCACCGAGCATTATTCTAATTAAACCTTTGGCGGTAATCACCGCGCCGCGGATAATATCTTCAACTGAAACATCCTGCCCGACTGGACGAGGCAGATCAAACGGGTTAATTTTACTCTCCGATGAGAGCGAAATATTAACATAGGTTCCGCCCACTGCGTCGCATAAATGTTTGTATTCCATTTCTGGGTCGATTACAATAATATCTGTTCCCATCATCATGCTGCGCAATATCTCCAATTTGATAGTATAACTTTTACCGGCGCCGGCAGTAGCGAATACCGTCATGTTGCCGTTTTGTAAAGAAAAACGATCAAATAATATTAAGCTATTATTATGACGATTGATGCCATAAAGAATGCCGTTATCTGATGTTAATTCTGCCGAAATGAAGGGAAAAGAAGCGGCAATCGGAGAAGAATTCATGTTAAATGCTATCATTAATTCATCATCACAAAAAGGCAAGGTGGAATTAAATCCCTGTTCCGATTGATACAAAACTTTTCGACTATTTATTAACTTTGATCCAAAAATATTTTCAATATCCTCCGATGTTTGATCTAATTCTTCTTTATCTTTGGAATAAATCGTAACATAAAAAGCAAACTGAAAAAATCGCTCCGTACCTTGAGTAAGATCGTCTCTTAATTGTTCAATATCACGCAATGCGGTTTCACGAATCGGATCGCGAGGTGCGCCCTTTTCGGAATCCGCGGTAATCTGCGCTTCGAGAGCACCTACTTTATTTTTTAATTGTTTTAAAATTATTGATGACTTAACCGGATAAAAAAACATGCTCACATCCATGGTAATGGATAAATTAATAACCGGCGCGCTCCAACCAACCGAAATATAACGTGGATAATTAACAATAAAAATTGTCCGACAAAAAACGGTGCCTAGCTGAACGAAACTTGACTCAACACGAAAAGCCGACGGAGAAACAATATCTCTAATAGTCACCACCCCCTCGCGGTATACTCGTTCTTCCTCAAGGGTGGTCAACTCGGCATTTGTCGTCGCTACTAATTTTTGCTTTTCTTTATCAAGCAAAGATTGTTGACGCTCAACTTCTTTAATTGTACCAATTGACTTAAAAGCCATAAATTTGTTTAGACGCTTTCTAGCTGAATTTGATTTAATGCCGGTAACGGTTCCGCCAAAGCAATATCGGGATTAAAAGTATTATAAATTAATTCAATCAAAGACTGGGTGTCTAGCCGTGCCACCTCTAAACCCATGCCGTGCAAACCGGACTCGACAATGCGCACACGCGTATCTAAATCATGTTTCCTTTGTAAAAATCTGGATTCTTTTAACTTTATAGTAATTGCTGGATTAACAACCTCGGATAATCTGGACCAGAAACTACGTTTTTTATTGGACAAAGGATCGTAGGGCACTACTACAAAGAAATTTTTATTCATGATGTTACCCAATTGCACTAATTCCGCCACAAAAGACCGATAATCAGCGATTTGCGTTCTTAATAAATCATTACTCTGTTCTCTTTCCATTTTTACCAGCCCCTCTAAATACGGCTTGATATTTAATTTGCGCGATTGAATAATAATTTGTAACGGATATTCCAAAGAATTTAAAAAAGATACATAATTGGAAACAATGGCGTTCTGTTCATCTTCATTTTTGAGCGCAAAATTAATACTGGATACCATTAGTACCGCTCTTAATGTGCCATCCTTCATGACCAAAGTGTCATTTTTAATTTCAGCCAAAGACAAGTTGTGCTGGGCGGCCGGAATCGCGTTTCTCTTTTTAGCCGCCTTAGTATTTTTCATAATAAAATAGTTTACATTTTGTGAATCCACCCAGGATTAAAATCAATCATTCTTATAATAACCGCCGGTATTAACTACCAAAGATAAATCACGAATACGATTATAAGATAGCCTAGGCACTAAAACGGCTTGCTCGGCTACTTCTACCTTTACTGACTGGCGCAATTCGTTTAATTCTTTATTAGTATAGGCCTTATTCCAAATCCGTAAGCTGGGGCGACGTAAAGTCTGAATAATATTCAAAATGAAAAAATGAAACGATTGGCCGTTAATTTTTACGAAAGCCAAAACTAAAGCAAACCCACCAACCACCGCCAATAAAAAAATAAACAACGCGGTATCAGCCAATTTGAAAGCAATAAACAAAAATAATCCAGCCGCCAGCAAAATAACAAACTGACGAGTGGTAACCGGACCAAAAATTTTGTCCTCTACTTCGATAAATTGTGGTATCACGAAACGATTCATGCAAAAACAGCTTATAACTTAAAATTACTCCAAACGTTTTTCCATTTCTATAAGCGCTTTAACTTCCGCCAGTTGAATTTGGCTACCATCGCCGATTACATCAGCTAATTTTTGCTTTTTAGCAAGCGCCTTGGACATTAAACGTGCATAATCTTTATACAATGGGCTACTACGCCAATTTTTGATGGCAGTAAAATAAAATAATATTGACTCCTCTTTAAGATTAATAAATTTTTGCCACAACCGACTAGCAGCTTCGGTGGGACTATCGGACAAACGACGAAAATCCGTTAAAGTAAAATAAAGGATCTCTTCCATCGGTCCCATTTCTTTTGGTTTATATATTATATCATTCATTTGCGGTTTTGAAAAATTACCCATCAATCTACTGTTTAATTGTCCGCCAGTAGTAATATTATTATTTTTAATATTATCTTTTGGTTTACTTGTAACCGGCGCCGGAAAAGCAGACGCTGTCTTATGAACAAAAGAATTAAATGGCGTAACAGTAGCCGGCTCCATTGTTGTTTCCACCATGGGCAAATTATTGGCAACCGATTTAGAAAGATGGTCTTTTTTAACATCAGATACATGATATTTAATAACTTTAATCAATTCATCCGCCTGCAACTGAGTAATACCTAATCCCCCACCTTTGATGGATCGCGCCGCCAATTCGCTGGTATCATCAACACTGCGCATATCTTTAATCCGCAATTGAATAATGCTACGTAAACGATTTTGATATTGGTCGGGGATTCTAAAACTTAATTTTTTAATAATATCACTAATATCGTCGGCGTGTGTTTGGCTGGTACGCGAAATACCCGGTTTAGAAACCGGCAAATCATTGTCAAAAGGAGAAGCAAAATCGTTAAAATCATTCTTTACCGGAGCGGAAACAGGACGAACAGAAGATTTAATCGGCGGTAGATCAACTCTTGTCTTGGGTACATCAAAAGCAACGCGCGCCGGATCGATTTTTGGTTTATAACTGTTTACTACCACCTTCTGAGGAGAAGAAACTTTTGCCGGGCTAACCAAGGGCGCTGACACGGCAGTGGATGATTGAGGCACGCTGGGAGCTTGTCTTTTTTTAAGTTCAGCCAAAGAAATCCGTTCGGCGGTGCCATCGGCCTTTCTTATGGTAACCATGGTTTGACTATTGGAAGTAGACATGATAATTATTCTTTATTTAAAACAAATTTTTCTTGTTCTTCGTCAAAATATACCAAAATACCAGCGGGACCAAATTCTTTATTTACCAAATCGCTTAATTCTATCAAATTACTTAAATACGGCTCGTCCGCCCAATTAAGTTTTTGGACCGCCTCAAAAATCGCGTCTTTAACTGCCAATAAATTATTATTCTTTTTAAACCAAACGCGCACTAATTGCCTATCTCGATCGGCTATCGCCGGTTGGTTTAATAAACTATAAAAATCAATTTTATCTGGCACAGTAATCTTACGGTCTTGCTCCTCTTCTTTTTCTATCTCCGAAGCAATTTTGACCACTGCTTCCACATCTCCGTCGGGTACAATTAACGAACCGCTAACCAAATGCGTATATAGCCCTAATTCTGCCAGAATTAATTCTTTTTGGGAAGGATCACAAAAACTGGTAATATTTTTATCATCAATAAAATTCATTAAACTCATTCCATCAAAACTGTTATGCGAATAAACCCGAAATTTTTCAATCCAATAACCAACCGTAGCCGGCCCATCTGGATCTTTAAACCCTAACGGTGTTTTGTTATCCAATAAAAATACCGCCAACTGCCTAGCTAGATTCTCCCGACTTTCAAATAAAGTAAAACCGTCCATCATTTTTCTTATTATTTCTTCAAAATCAAATCCGATTTGGTAAGACAATGCTAACAAGGGTGACCCGGCGATAAACAAAAATACGTGGCTGGAAAAAAAGTTGTAATTATAAAAACAAATTATAAGATACAACCGCTGATACCACTCGTTGAGATCGTCCGGTAATCCCTCAAAATCCATCACCCCACCGCTGGCATACTCCAGTTTTTTTCGAACCGATAACGCCGTAGGCACATCCCAAAAATTCAAAGCCCAATAGACCGTGGCTGCCAAACGCTGACGAAAATTTATATCTTGTAAATTATTGACGTGCCAGCTAATTTTATTAAGTTCCGCATATGAAAACTTTTCAATGCCTTCCTTCTTACCTCGCATCACTTGGATCCATTCTCCCCACTCCGCTATTGGCACACTGGTGCCGGACAATAACTGACACAGCAAAGCTTCTTCCCAAGCGGTTAATTTCCATCCACCAACAATTTCAAGCAGACTCTGCTTGGCGGTAGCATTAAGATTTTGTTTTCCAATCAGCTGATCAATTGTCGGCGTAATTTTTATCATACTTTGTCTAGCTTAGTTACATCGGGCTTGACTTCTTCTTTGGGGTCGCGCTGGGTTCCGGTCGCGGAATACATAGTCGAAACTTCAGACATTCGTAAAGCCGGCGGAACAACGGATTCATACAACATTTTGCGACCTTCTTCGGACAAATTATTTAAAGTATCAACAATAATATCCACTCCGCTTTCACCGCCGATCGCTTGAGCCGCTTCGGTAATCAAAGATGAATACTTTCCAATATCTTTGCGTAAATTTTTGCGCAATAATTCCGTAAAATTTTCCCGACCGGTTCCTTCAATCATCTGCTCCGCCTCATCAAATAACGGCTGACCAGTAGCGCTAAGCACTTGATTACCTTCAGCATCCAAAACCGGTTTACGTATTACATTAATCACTTGGGTTTTTTCCCCTTTTTCCCAATAACTGCGCAAATGCCAATTGACGCTGGCGCCAAATACCGCCTTAAGCAAACTGGCATAAGACCGTAATTGATCCGGTGACAACTCTTTGATTTCTTTTTTCTTATCCTCTTCTTTCTTTAAAGCGTCTGCCGCCTCGTCTTCTTTCATCTTTTTTACTTCCGTATCAGTCATGGGCGTAAATTGAGCGCGTGTATCCATGGGCACACCTCTTACTTCACCTAAAGCAATCCGTGCGTTAGCATATTCAATCAATTCGTCAATCGATTTAAAATACCGTTTTATTACCTGGCCCTTTTGTTCACCTTCCAAAACCTTGCACTTAATGGCTACCTGAAATTTATTTTTTGCCGCCCATGCGTTCTCCTTACCAATCGCCTTAATGGCATCAAATCCAATTTTTTCGCCAAAAGTAGTGGCAAAACACATATGCCAATCGCGCGGATTATTCACTAAAAAAGGAATAATGATATCCGTCATTATTTTATCATCCGCTTCTTCATCAGTGAGCTCATAACCACGCGCCATTTTCATCGCCTCATCATAAGTATTATGCATCGCTTTATAAACCAAACCCCGCCGCTCTTTGCCGATTTCTACAGTTTTCATTCCGGTGGCTTCATCTTCCGTTACCATCGGAGTTTCACCGGAAGCCAAACCCATAGCATTTTCATACATTCTAGCGTTAGTATCACGCCAATTACGAGTATCAGTGATGGCTTTGCGAGTTGACTGCAACATTTCATAATCAAAACCCGTACAAGCAGAAGTATTTTCGTCGTAATAACCCACGCCATGCACATGAAACTTTGCCAAAGCAGACGCGCCGATTTTACGCATATCGGATGATACATAATCTTTGGCTAATTTAGACGATGTTGGCAACCACAACCATTCCTTTCGACCGTTTATATTCAATTCAAAAAATTGCACATGACCGGCATTTTCGGGATGAAGACCCTTGAGTGCTTCATCGCGCAAATTACCCATTGATTGTAATCCCACCTGACGATCCACGATAGTCTGTACATATTTTTTGGCATTGAAGCCATCCATATTGTCAATGGGATTTTTCTTATAATAATCAACTTCCACTGGTTTTCCGGTTGGTTTGCCACGTTTATCCTTGGGAGTTACCCAAATCTTTATTTCTTCTTTGGCTAAAAACTTTTTTTCTAATTCTTCTTCCGACAAAGCGTATTCGCCCATCAATTGATTAAATTCAAGCATGCGCAAAAATTGGGCGTATTCTTTCGCATTGATAGTTTCTCCAGTGGCTTCGCCTTTCTCATCGGTTAACTCCACGATTATATCTTTACCACTTAAAATATGCTCATACACTTTGGCTGTACTTAATCCAGTAGCCCAACGCTTTCCCTTGCGGGTTTGAATAATTTTATTTTTATCCGTTAGAATTGCATGAGCTTCTAACAAGTCACGCACTCGATGGTGCATGCCCACAAATTCACTATCATAAACCGTGGCAGAAAGAATCTCCACATCCCCCGCTTTATCCCAATTATGCGTAATATTATGCCAATCAATATTGCGCCCCACGGTTTCTTTAAGCTCCGGTACCAACCGAGCGTGTCGCCAGTCATTGTCGATATCTACCCACTTTTCACCGTCTGCTCCAATCCCCTTAGTTTCTGCTCCTTTTCCCGAATGATTATCATTCATATTGCAAAATATAAAAACTATTTACTAATAAGTTTAACTAAATCATTATGAGTTCTTTGGTCATTCTTCAAAATAGCATTAGTAATGACTTTGCCCAAATCTTTATCAGCCACCTTAAAGGTGCTGGCCAAATTTCTAAATGCCAAATCCATACTATTTTTATTAATGCCACTATTAACAACTCTAAATAACTCACTAAATGCCGGCGAACTAGTTCCGCCTTCACGCGCTTTATTAACCATCTCTTTACTAACCCCAATTTTATTAATCGCGGTAATCATCTCATTAAACATTTGCGGGCTCATCGGCGCACTACCACCGCTACCATAACTGACAGAGCTACGTGCGTTTCGTTCAATCTTACTATACGAACCATCATATTTGTTTTCTCTGCCTTGATCATCCGTCATAGTAGTAGCATAGGCCTGCTTTCTGAGGGCCATTATTTCTTTATGTTTATTTTTAAAGGCTTCTCTTTCGACAGGATTATCACGAACCTCACCTCGATCCACAGCATCTTGCACCGCTTCGTCAGCATCATCTACCCAACCATTTTCAAATAATTTACGTAAAATAGCCGCCGCCGTTGCTTCATCACGAAAATCAACTTTCCCGCCACTTTTACGTTTTTTGATAGTATAATTAAGATGACCTTGATGCGCCGCCATTATTTGCTCACGGGTCATTTCTTTAAATTCTTTTTGCACAATCTGTTCAATTACACCCTGCATAGCAATAGTAGGGGTAACAATACCTTGTGGACCCCAAATATTACGTTGGGCGGCTTTACTAACCACATCTTCACGACGCGCTCTAAAAAAGGTATTTTGCTGATCACGTTTCGCCACCTGATCGGCCATATACAAAGCCGGCATAGCGCGCATCATTTCTTGATAATCTTGATCGTGTTCCAAACTTTCTTTATATCCCTGAGACATTATTGTTTCTTTTTCCTGTTTATTTGCCGATGATTTAATAATAGCGTCTTCAATTCTTTTTGCATTTTCTTCTTCCGTTCCTTTGAGATCAATATTTTCTAAACCTTTTATACCACTATCTTTAAGCATCGCTTGTGCTTGGGTTTGATCATTACCACCTGCTTTTATCGCCTTTAATATGCTGTCCAACACTTTCAACTCTTTCTCTGAATCTGCTAAGGATTGTTGATTTTTATTTAAACCAGCCTCTTTAGCTTTGGCTTCTTTTTGCTTCGTTTCCGCCGCCTTGATGTGGGCAACTGCTTGATCTTCTAATTCCTTAGCGGCTTTGGCTGGATCATTTCCAATTTGTGTTGCTAGTTCTATTTTAGCGTCGGACGCAGAAAAAAACTTATCAGCTTCTTTTTGGGCTTCTTCGGATAAACGCTTCTTATCTGCCGCTTCTTTTTTTAATTCAGAAATCTTATTTGATTTTGTCTCTGTTCCAGCTTTATTTTCTGCCGCTAACGCCTCGGCAGCCAAACGCTCCGCCATTCTTTTTTTGTCTTCTCCTTCAGATCGCAAATCACCGGCTTCGGTGTTTAAATCTGTAGGGTTTGCAGTTTTAAGAATCTTTGCTTTTTCTCTCAACTCATCAGCCATTTTTGCTTCCGCCGCCGCTTCATCGTTCAACTGTATTACTTCGTTCACTCCTTCAGTACTAAATTCTTCATCTTTTTTGCCTCTAAGTTTTTTTACTGCCGCCTCCGCTTCTTCCATGCTTTTCCCTTGCTGAATCATTCTTGCGTCCTCCTCCTCGGCGGCCAAACCTTCTTCGGCAAATTTGGCAGCGCCTTCTTTGGTAATCATCTCTTTGCCTAACGCGCCAGTTATCAAGACTTTGGCGGCATATTGCGTGCTGGTCAGTTTACGAGTGGCTTGCGATTTACGTTCTCTATACCCCTTCTCTGCTTCCAATTCTTCGGCTCTTTTACCGGCGGAGCTCCCCGCCATTCCAACACTTTCAGTAATCCTCTCTCCTTGAGTCTTTAGTTGTTTGCCATATTCTTCATGATAAGCCGCTTGGGAGCCAAACTTGGCCTGACGCGCCAACCAACCCAACCCACTCTTTTGCGCAAATTTACTACTGGTGGCAGACGACAACAAATCATTATAAGCGACTTTGGCGCCCTGAACTTTACTATACCCCCACATTCCTCTATTAATCCACGCTTTGCCACCCAAGATCGGAGCATTCATTGCGCCCCATTTAAGCACACCTTTGCCGGCTGCCACCGTTCTTTGGAGCGCCCCTGAACCGACCGCGCCGATTTCCAAAGTAACCTTAATACCTACTAAAAGCATTGCCAGAGCAACTACAAAACTACCCATATTGCCCCAATCCATAACAGTTAAAATACCAGAGCTTGGTAATTGTGTGCCATCTTCGCTCACCTGGGTGGTATCCATAAAACCGGCGTTGTCTTTGGCCAACTCGGTATTAATATCTCCCTGCCCTAAAGTGGCGAAACTCAACCACAGAAAAAACACGCAAACTGGCGCCACGATAACATTGCTTGTAAACTGTTGCCACCATTGACCGGCATATTTTTGAGTTTGAGGCAAAACCCCAAAAACAAAAGCTAAAGGTGACAATACTATTAATATCCACAAAACCACTACTCGAATGGTCAAAATAGACATGTAACCAATCATAACCGCGAGCGCCAATACACTAAAAATCACTCCGCCCAAAGCGGCAATAAATATTTCGGAGTTATTAATTTGCGCCGGCTGGGTATTGCTGGCAAAACCTAATACTCCATCCAAATGAAAAGCATTAATGATGTTACCGCCAGCAGCCGCGGCAATACCATTGACAAAAGTAATGGTAAATACCTGGGCGATGTCAATAATAAATCCGCAAATTAAATGAGAAAAGTTTACCAAAACCGCCGCCATCACAAATTTACCAATCATCTTTTTCCATTCATACTGTTCAATACCCAAGATAGTCCCAAAAGCAATCACTAAAAGTATAATGACAAAAAACATATTTGCCACATCACGCACCAACACCCAGCCGATCTGTACGGCAGTTGAACTTAAATAATTATTGTAAGAAGCAGACTGAATCAAAAACTGCAAAGTAAACATGATCAAACGCAAGACAAGCCCGGTGATATAAATGAGTATATAACAAAGGAAAGTAAAAATACCGTTAGCAATATCTCCCAAAGTTGAAACCGCGGTGCCGGCTATACTCTCCCCGACAGCGAAGGCGTAATTAACCGCAAAAAATACAGATACTACCACTATCAACACACCTAAACCAAACATCCAGCGGCTACGGCGGGAATGGAAACCGACCAAAATCTGTCGAATTGTTTGTAATGTTAGTTTGATACGCATAGTCTAATATTTCTCCGAAGGAATAACAATTACATGACCGTTGAATTCGGTGTAAGCTTTCTTTCCGGCGGTGTTGCTATAAAAATACGAATCACATTCAGAAACGCCGGTGGCCACGCCAGTGTTAGGATTAACCGGCCAATTATAACATCCCGTTTCAGTACCGCGCGCTGGTGTGGAAGCAGTGGTTTTGTGACAATCACCATTACACCATCCCCAATTATCCACTACTTGCGCGCGCGGTTGGTAGGCACACACAATATCACCAGTGCTAAGGAAAAATCCAGTATGTTCTTCGGCGATTTCAATTTCGTATGGTTTGCTTTTATCCGCCCCCACCTTCATAACCGCGTATGGACCTTGGGGAAAACGCATATTTTCCGGCAAATCATAAAAATTGGTAGCTGTCGGCAACGGACATTCATATACATAACTAAATTCTGTATATTCTGGCTGACAACCAGTTTCAGTAGTGTTACCAAAACCAAAAAACTTCGATTCGGAATTATAAGAAGTACAATTGCCATAGATAGAATTGCCTATCTTACAAGAATTACCGTCCTTACATCCCAACTCCGGCAAAACAGTACAGGAATTACCTGTATCACAATTTGGCTTGATATTTGCCAAATCATCTTCGTAATTCACTTCGTTGCGCGTATCGGTAATCGGATAAAAAGTATCCATGAAATTAATACGAATACGCTTGAGCGGCATTTGATTGGAATGCGCCCAGGCAAAAAATCTAATCTTCACTTCATCGCCGGCGCGCGCCACCGCATCACCACGGATCTTATTGTTAATGCTCACTGCCCCCAAAGCGGCTATTTTACAGGTACCATCTCCGCCCTTAGTATCTCTACATTTTGTATAATCATCTAAATTACTACCATAACTTGCTTGGTCTAATTCCGGCGCCGCTACGAGCGGTGGGTAGTGAGTAAAGTCGCTGTGCGATGGCGCGGCTCCGTCAAAATATGATTCATAAGAAATATACGTAAATTTAGATTTTTCTTCGTGACCAGAAAAAGTTTCGTCATAATCAATTTTAAAGAACCCAAATGATCTCAAAAACAAGTTATTCATTACTAAACAAGATGCTTTTTCGGGATCAAAACCATCTTTGGGATCATAGGAACCGCAGCCGTTTGTATCAGGTGATACTACATCCACAAAACCACTGTACTTTTTTTCCAATTTATTGAATACTACCGGAACACCACCTTTATGATAATCATCATCAACTTCTTCATCGCGTAGGATGGTCTTAGCTAGCTTACCGCTTAATAATAAATTACGATTTTCTGATGTTCCCACATATTGCGGATATAATGACATATCATTTAGAAAATCTCCGCCTGCCTTAAGTCTGGCTTCTGTAATGGACCTATCAAATAAACCAAAGTGCTGAAAAGGCGTCTGCCAATTTTGGTTAAGCACAATGATATCTGCTGGTGTGTTGGGAACACCCAAATGAGCAGAAGATGTCCGCATTTTCCATGTTACCGGTAAAAAATTGTTGGGATTGTTTAATGAATTATTATAGCTAACTTTCGCGATCTTACCACAAGGACCCTCTGCCAATGGGTTCTTAAGCTCTACCACCACAAAATAACCCAACTTTTCACTCTGTTCACTGCTTCGTTCAATAGATAGGCCTTGTAATTCTAAGTTACTATCATTGGACCACATTAATTGCACTTGTGTAGTTGCATAATCGTTAACCCCACTAAAATTCGACCGGTAATATGCCTTCATATCTGCATCGTCTAAATACTTATTATTCTCCCCAGCAAAAAAGCCATCCTTACCAATAAAATCACTAAAAGCGGGCCCGTCACTAGCGCTGGCTAAAGGCCATGAAATAATTTTATTTTTCTTATTTGTTGCATTGAAAGTATAAAATTTATTATTAGAATCAACACCTCTTTTGATTAAAACATCTGAATATCGTAAGGTGTTGGTATGCTGTTCAACAGGTAAACTATGAACAACCCCCGACCAACCCCAATTAATTAAGTTCAGACTACTATTGGCACACTGATTTTCAACCATCAATTTTTTACATGAGGGACTTTCTCCTCCCGGCTCGGTTGGCGAACACTCGGCGCAATCCTTAGCAATCGTAAAATTGTTTTTACTAATTAATGGAAATTCAGTATTACAATATTTTATTGCATCGCTGTCACAGGCAACCCACGGATCATCCCCAATGTTTTCGGGTGGTGAAACTGACCCCATTTTTACACAACCTGTCTTACGTATCTTAAAACCACTTACAACAGGATTACTAGGTAAAAAAGGATTAACGATGCTAATATCAGGAGTTGGGCTTAAATAGAGCAAATTAAACAAATTGAAAGGTTCTGGATCGTAATATGGGAGGTCGTCATCTACAGACCAGCCAGAAGCAAAAACAAACTTTTCACACACTATTATTTGATCACCTACAATACGAGAAATTGATTTAGTGGCAATTTGGTTATTATTTATACAACCATTTGGGGGGAAAGTAAACTGACTTATTTTAGTTTCTAAGCAAGGGAAACTGCAACAACTAGGCACTTCACCAGCGCCACAACCATAAAATTTACCGGATGCTTTATTATAATCAATATCAATATTACATACTGATGGTTTGACTTGTCTAAAAAACTGGCTACGATATTCTGCTTTATAATCATTCTTAATTAGACAACTACCATCGTCTTCCCAATCGCTTGAACTACAACGAGTGCCAATAACATCATGCTCATTATTTTCTGCATTAACAAAACTTTGAAAGTTAGAGGCGTTAGCATCGAAAGATATTACAGCCGGAAGTAAAGGAAAACTAATCGGATCATCATTTATATTAACACTCTCCGGTACTAAAAATACTCTTATTTTATTAATCTCATCTTTCTTAAAAACATTACTACTGTCAAAATTAATCTGTGATAAACCTTTGTAAACGATGCCGTTAATACTTTCTGGGGAAATTAAACCGTGCGCAATTATTTTCATATTACCATCAATATCGGCAAACTCAAACTGGCTATTTTCTTTAATAAACTTAATCTTAGTTTCATCATGTTCAGCAGTCTTCTCAAAATCATTTTTAGATGATTGGGGATAAAATTTCCAACTTGCGTTACTGGATGAATGGTCTAATAAATTCAACGGGATAGTATTGAATAAACTACCTAATGCGGGGATACTAAAACTCTTAAGATAATCCGAACTAAAATAAGTATTGGGAATTGGTATAGTATTTAAGCACATATAATTCGGACCCGTAAACCCAATGTTAGGGGGTGCTAAACTATCTGTGCTATAATTCCACGCCCCCTTATCGTTACTATACTCGGTGGCGCCGCTATTTACTCCCTTAGGATCATACACTGGTAACCAAGAAAGGCAGGCATATTCTGGATCAATGCCATTACGACCAGTGCCATCGATCAAACGACGAAAATCCCGCTCCAAGCAGTAGCCTTTTAGACCATTAACCTCATTTTTAGTTTTTAGCGGCTGCCAGCGGCCAACCAGGGAAGGACGAATATATAGTTCTTTAAAAAATACTGGTATTATTTCCCCATTTAATCCCGGATTATTAAAACTTCCTCCGCCATAACTCCCTGCTCCGGTTTTATAACTCGCCAATACTGTTTCACAGCTTTGTGTTAACCCCATTTTTACTGGATCATAATAATAGCTATCAAAATCCCGTTCTTCGGGATTATTGCTATCGTAAGCGGCAAGTCCGTACAAAACACACGATGATTCATTATGGCTCTCAGTATTCTTATTAAAATCAATATACAAACTTCTCGGAAAAGCTAACAATTTACTCGCGCCATCTTGTAAGATCTTGCTTCCAGAACCAGAATTATAATAATATTTTGTAAAAGAATAAAATGTCTTGTTCTCATCTTCTTCATTTGGAACCCCCAAACCAACAGTGGATGTTTGCGAATACAAATACTCCGGCGCTGATTTACCCAATGGCAAATACAAATTTCTTCCATCATTGCTACTATCCGCGCTATAAGTTAATTTATAATAGCTACACTCGCAACCTTTGCCGCCATTACTTTTGTCGTCACAGAGTTTTACGCGACCAAAATCACCTACGTAGCCTTCTTTTTCGTCAGCTTGATTTTTAAACACGGTGAGCGGGAAAGGCGAATCGACTTCAGGATACATACGACAAGAAAAATCGGTAGTGGTAGAGATGGTATTTAAATTTACTTCCGGAATCTGCTCGTGCAGATCATTGGTATTATAAGTAAACATGGAATAACCGGAGTATTCTTCCCCGCCCCAATTAATATTACGTTCCAAATAATTTATTTGCGGTTTGCTGGTAACGAGCGCGCGATCGGTAATGATGGCACCTTCTTTGCCACTGGCCACTTCCTTTTGTCTGGCAATCGTAACATCGTGAGCGCATTTATTATCGCCCGAGCTAGATAAAAACTTATCACAAACTCCCAAAGCGTAACAACGGCTGTCTTGCTTGCCGGTTTGAATATTATAGGTATATTGCGCCAACCGACAATAAACCCACTCCGAACAAGCGCGATCATGCTGGGCTTTTACAATGATATTGGCATCATTGGGGGCTTGGTCTACCGGCGCCACCTTGGCGCCATTTGTACCATTGCTAAGAGCATAGGTAACCGCGGTATTCCAATATTTATTCACCTGGTCGGTTTGGTCTAGTAGCGCGCACCCTTGGCTCAAACTCGCTTGACCATTACACTCCGAAACACTGGCGGTCAATTTGTCGTTATAAATAAGATAATAACTCTGACAGGCATCACCAGTTTGACAATCATTCTTATCTACAAATTCGGTACAGCCATTTTGCGCGATCGGACACTCACCCACAAAACCTTGATATTTAAGCGGGGTGCCATACGACCATAAATCAAATTTTTGATAGTCCACAAAATAATCCGGATAACAAGGCTGTTCGCCCTCTTCAATACACTCTCCACCGGTAGTAGCGCAATCGCTATCGGTATAACACAAATCATCCGCTCCGCCCTGACTGCACCGCCCCACATTCTTCCAAAACCAACCATAAGTGGCGCCGTAAGGATCTTTCTCCACTCTAGTCTTCCAAGTACAAATCTTATTGCCAACGATTTTTGGATCTTTAAAATACATGTTGCCCTTGGAAGAATTATAAGAACTGCACCCGACTCCCTGGGAAGTACATAGGGTGCCGGCAACATTGCTCGCGCCAAAATAACCGGCGGGATCATTTTTGATTAACACCTCTTGATAACTAGCGCCAGTGGCAGTTAGTTTTTGTCTACCGGCTTCAGCACAACCCAAATCGGCGGCGGCGCAAGTAGCTTGGCTATTAGCTACCAAATAAACAGGCGCACTGTCGGAGGGCACATGAATAGTGGAAGTGGAAGTCTTGGGAAGAGCGCCCGTATCAACATTGCCCTTAAATACTGAAGCGGCCAAAATTTCGCTGCGTGTATGACCAAAGACATTGGTATAGCAGCCGGTCTTGCCCACCTCCGATTGGCAAGAAAACTTCTTACCGGAGAGGATAATAGACATCTGACCGCCTGTGCCATCGGCTGGCAGCCAAACATTATAATAACTAACGCCGGCATCGGCAATAGTATTAAAGGTATCAATAACTTTGGTACAGCCCACCGCTTCTTCACGACAAAGATAACTAAAGTTAGTAAGATAATAAGCAAGGTTATTAGGAGTATCATATTGCAGACAACCCAAGGCTTCACCGGGCAAATTATCATTGGGGCTGCTGTCGCAAATCGGATCCACCGTCAAAGATTTTTTGACCAAATAAATATAATCGGTAACTTCCACTAATTTAATATTATCCAAATATATTCTACCATTAGCGAGAGCAAAAATTAATTCAGTGCTGGTAGTCGTGCCGCCGAGTTCAATTGGTCCAAGATGATAATAACGCCAAGAATCACCTAAAGTAACTACACCTACCGATTGCGGGTTATCTAATCCGCCGTCTTTATTGACAAGTTTAGCCTCAACATTAATATTCCCGCCGACGGCTCCGGAACCCTTCGCCCAAAAAGTAAGATCATAACTTTTGCCGGGAACCAGAGAAAGAACTTTATTTACACTGGCACTACCGCTGAAAGCGAAATTTAAAGAATGTTCACCAGCTTTGGTGGATTCCAAAGATAAAGCTAAAGTACCGTTGATGGCGCTCCAACCCACCAAAGTATCTCCGACTGATTGTTCGAATTGATCGTAAAAAATGTTTTTGATATTATTGCCGGCATTACCTTTGTAAGCGCGACAAGTATCTACAGCGGCGCTACAAACTCTGCTCACTCCGGCGGTATTATTTTCGCCGGCTGCCAAGCCATAATAAAAACAAAATCCATCTTTGTATTCGCCATTGTTAAAACACAGTCCGCAAGCGCTGCCGTCCCAATAACCTTTGGCGGCAGTACACAATTGCTCGCTGGCAATATCTACCGTTTGTAATTCGGTATTATTAAGCCGATAAGGAGTACAAGTCAAAGACACTGGTATAGTTTGGGAAAGAATACGATAATAAGTATGGCCTTTATCATCGGTAAATTGCCTACAATCGGGGCTAAGTGCGTTATTCCAATCTGGGTGAGACGATCCCTGACGATAAACTTCGGCATTACAAGCTTTTCTAAAATTAGCCAAATCTTCGCTGGTACGATAAAAATACTGCGGGCCATCAACTATGCCTTCAGAGTCCGAAGTGGCACCCACATCCTTTTGTAAAACATAAACCTTTAATTGATAACCTTCGGCTTGGGATCCTTCGTAAGTAAAATATTTATTATTAGGGGCTTGGCTGGGAGTAATACACGGCCGTAAATATGAAAAATACTCTACCTTTTCCATCTGACCGGACAATGTGCTAAGATTGGTAAAAGCACTACAACCTTCGTCTACGGCGCTACAAGTAGAACCAGAGGATGGAATAATATAATCTAATGTTTTACCATTACTATAATTACTCGGCATCTCTTTGTAAGCCGCATAACCCACACATTTGGCGTCGCACTGATCATACCAATTCAATACCAACCCGCCAGCCACTTCGGCGGGGTTAAATTTGCCCGGAATCGCTTCGCCGGTAGTGGACTGTGTATACATGTTACAATTCTCTTCGGCGGCAATACACGGAGCGCTATATTTTTTACATTCGTCTTTTTTCCATTGTGATAAATTACTGCTAATAAAATTTAAATCGGAGACGGTATTGGGCCAGACCACCGGCAAAGTCGTATTAGCATTATAACAGCCCAAATAATCGGGCGCTTTGCGTAAATAAAGAATGGTGGAGCTGGCGCTGGCAAGTTTGTAAGCGCTACAACCGGCTGAACCGGAAGAACAATCAGTAGAAACAGTGCCATTAAAATGAATACCGGTATTATTGTCGTCATCATCTTTGGGGGCGGACGGCGCGAGCCAATTACCGTCATTATCTTTGCTCAAACTATACGCCAAACAACCGGTATTTTCGGCATTACAATCACCGCTATCCAAAGTTCGATATAAATATCCTACTTGTTGTCCGGTGGTATCTTTGAAGCTGACACAAGAAGCATATTGCTCCTCGCATTTATCGGCATCAAACTGCCAAATATTTTTTTCTTTGAGACAATAACCATAACTCTGACAACTCTTGCCATCCAAACTGGAACCGACGCAACCTTGCAGATCCACGCACTCCTGCGCGCGCTGACCGCTTCCCGCTACCGCTATATCCACACCATAAACAAAAGCATTGCAACGATGTTGGGGAACTTTGAGCACCCAGTTAGGATTGATAAGATGACAAAAGGGTTTTTTGGCATCATAAATTGCCTTGCCGTCACGATAAGTACAGTCATAAAATCCATTAACCACATCTTCCAGTGCCCACGGCGCATCGGGATTGCTATTTTTGGCAGCAATTTCAAAACCTAAAGGCAAGATGCGTGTTTGGCGCATTTTTTTGATATTACTATAACAATAATTACTTTGATAACAATTGGATTCAACATCGGCGCTGTTGGTAGGCGGAATTAATTTAAACTTTTTGTGAAGCAAATCACGATCCAACGCTTCTTTAATAGTAAGATACTTGCCGGTAGAATTATACTCTTGCAGAGCCGACGCCAAAGCATAATCCATAATACAATTATCTGGACCGGGGTTGGCGGGACAGGAGCTGAAAAAATTTATGATATTATATTCATCAATTGAGTTGATGGGCGCGGTCAATAAATCTCTAAACATTGCTTCCGCCACTGCTCGCCCGGTCACGACAGTGGTATCGGGATCGTTAAGATTATCATCGTTAGTATTATCATTTTGAATATCATTATTGGAAATTATATTGCCGTTAAGATCTATTTCCGGCATTACCGGCCAGGTATAATCTCCCCCTTCGTCACACTGACCGGAAACACAATAACCAAAGAGCATGCCTTTGGTCATAAAATTATTAAGAGTTTGCGATAAGAAGGTGTTAAGAAATACCGCCGGCACATAATATAGGAGATCCTTCATGCCCGAAGCCATTGAGGCGTTGATGGTGCTGACATTACTTTTGGCTTTTTCCGATGCGGAATTATTTTTGAATTCTGTTTGCATTACTTGCGCCGGAGTTTTGATATTGCCGGAAATAATATCCGACATGCCAATGGCGCCTTGACCTTCGGAACGCTGTTTTTCGGCGCCATAAGTTTTTTCTTTTACCGCCTGATCCACTTTAACGGTGGAATCCAAATAAATTCCCAAATCGCTTTGATCGGGCTTGATAGAAAAATTAAAGTTTGAAGCCATGTTGGTCCAATAACGGCTGGAACCAACTTGTTTCCAATTGTTTAAAAATTGGGTAAGAGTACAACGCGGTTTCTCGGGAAAATATTTTCCTTTGAGCCCTAGCCGCAAAGCCAAATCCAGCATCAAAGTGGGTGGAGCGCACAAATCTACACCCAAAATATCTCCAAAACCTTGCAAAAATGAACCGGCGGCATCATTGCCGACATCAGCCATATAATCGCCGAAATTCTTATAATGGGCAAATGGATGTTCGCCTTTACCACCGGCGGCAAGATACACCGCGCTATCATAAGCCAAACGAGTAACAAATGATTGTATGGCTTGGGTGATGGCCATATAAGCCGCCAAAAGCAAAACTTCTTGCAATTTCATCTCCACATCTTTGGCGGCATATTTCGCCTGTAACGCGCCAACCGCTTCGGCGATAATAGGCAATTGAGTAGTTATCACCGGATCAGATACTGGGTTTTCCACAATTTGCGCCTCAGCTGTCCGTGGCAAAAGCAAAGAACCAAACACCGACACAAACACAAAAACCGACATTAGCCCAATATAAATAGTTCTTCTGATGGGTGATAACATAAATAATTATTTACCGCCAAATCACTGGCTAACGCTTGACCCTAATAAAGTATTTAAAACTTCTTGTAACATTTGGATAATTTGGGAATCGCTCATCGCGTCCACACTGCTTTTGTCAAAACCCTGACTAATAAGGAGAGTGCGGGCTTCTTTGGGGTCGGATAATTTATTAAGTAACTCTGGGGGTAAATTTATGTCGCTAGAAATTTTGTTGGTAACGCTATCCGAACTGAACTGACTAACGGTAGGAACAGTGGTAGATAAAGTGGAGCTACCGGATGTCCCATTAGTATTCATACTACTATTTATTGCCGCATCCACTAATGCTTTTAGATCTTCATCGGAAACCATGTTTACTTCATCAGCAGACATACCCTGTTGAATAAGCAACTGTCGCACCTCGGTAGGATTGCTCTTTAGTTGATTAAAAAAAGCTTCTTGCGCCGTTTTCATTTCTTGGGTAAAATCGTAATCGGTCTGATAATTGCTTAACTGGGTGTAGGACAATGAAGTGCTGGCAGTTCCTGAATCGTAAGTGCTAGCTACTTGAGTGCCGCAAAAACGACCATGAGGGCAAAGCGGACTCTCGCCGATTTGAATTTCTTGCTGATCGGTAATACCGTCAGAATCGGTATCGGCCAAATATGGGCTAGTTTCATAAACATATAATTCGTCAAAGTCACTTAACCCATCCAAATCGGTATCGCGATAAGCCAAAGTTTCTACCCCGTTTATTTCTTCGCCAACTTCCGAAGGCACGCCGCTGCCAAGAGTGAACGGCTGATACATGGTGTTGCGAATTTGTATTATTCCCAAACCAACCGCCACAATCGCAAAAATCAGCAGTAAAGTAAAACCTACTTTCTGCTCCCGTGAAAGCCCTTGATTAGGTTGTCCGGGCGATTTTTCATCGTCCATAATAACCTATTAATTAACAAGGTTATTATAGCATATCTATAATAAAAAAACCACAGTTTCTATACTGTGGATAACCTTATATTCGCCTAACTTTGTGCTAACTGCTAAAAATTTGCGATTTTATAGTTTAAATTATGCAATTTTCTCAAAGTTTTCACTCGTTCCTATGTTTTACTGTCGCTTAAATAACCGATTAACTTTCTCCAATCTCCAACCGACAGTTCTTGCGCTCGCACTGTGGGTAGTAATCCTATTTTAATAAAAATTTCATTTAGTTCTGATTTATTCGCCAAAGATGATAAATTTTTTATTAACAACTTGCGCCGATTGGCAAAACCTAATTTTACAATATCAAAAAATATTTTTGTCTCAGCTGTCGACTTCTTAACTTGATAACTTGATAACCTGATAACTGCAGAGTCTACTTTTGGCTCCGGCCAAAAATTATTACGCGCTACCCCTACGACAATTTCCGGTTTGGCATAATATTGTACCGCCACCGAAAGCAACGACATACCTCCCGGCTGGGCGCAAATTCTTTCCCCTACTTCTTTTTGCACCATCAGGACCATCACCGTAGGTGAACGATCACTTTCCAAAAATTTTCGAATGACACTGCTAGTAATTTGATAGGGAAGATTGGCGACAACTTTATACGACTTTAAAGAGATAATCGCCGGATGATTTTCAACTTCTCTTAATACATTCCCCCAAACAATTTCCAAATTTTCCAAAGAGCGATCTGCCCAATATTTTTCCAATTTTTTCTCAATCTCAAACGCAATAACTTTTTTAGCTTTTTCCGTAAGCGCGAAAGTGAGCCCGCCCCACCCCGGTCCCACCTCTATCACGGTGTCATCTTGATTAATTGCCGCCGCCGCCAACATCATTTCAATCGGTTCGGGATTAAACAAATAATTTTGACCATACTCTTTACTGGGACGTAAACCATAATTCTGACATAAACTAAAAAGATAATCGGGATTAAACAATTTTTCGTTCATACATTATGAATTAATTTCGATTCCTTCACCGCTATAGACATTGCGCGCGTTCCAAAGAATCCATCCATCCGCTCCGGATTTATCGACGGCATCAATTTGCGCCCGAATTTTATCACCATCATAAATTGCCCCCATGTTGAACGCCTGCACCCAAGCGCGCAATTTTCCTCTTTGTCCTACGGCTTGTTTTTGTCCGGCGCGCATAGCATTAAACACCACTTCATAAGGATGGTCGGCGGGATTAGAAAAATCCAAATACCCGCTCGGATAATGAGAGGGATAAACCATCGGACAAACATAATCAAAATACTTTACCGCGTCAGATAGGCGTTGACCGATCATCATGTCATCCTCTCCGCCTTTCTCGGTAGTGAGTCCAAATAAATCCGCCGAAATATACACCAGTTCATCTTTCATCGCTTCCGAAAAATATTTAAAGAAATCACCCATCACTTCGTAACGCTTGCGACCGTTTAATTCATACAAAATATCCTTCATATTGCCGTCCGTGGGAAAACGAATATAATCCAAATTGATTTCATCAAATCCAGCCTTAGATGCTTCTTGAGCGACAGAAACTGTATATGACCAAATTTCCGGCCGAGCGGCGTTAACCCAAGCCAAATTATTTTTGTCGCGCCAAAGCTGTTCGGGATTAGACTTAGATTTTATCGCCCACTCCGGCTTAGTCTCGGCAAGAATTGGATCTTGAAAAGTACTGATCCGCGCAATAGTATAAATATTATGGGTCTTAAGTTTGGCAATTAGAGCACGTAAATTTTTTATACGCACATCTTTTAATTTATTATCATTAACAAACTTCAAATTGGAATCGTATAAAACATATCCGGAATAATCTTTGATATCTATTACTATACTATTAAGTTCAGTGCGATCCAGAAAATTAATAATCTCATCAATCTTTTTTGAACTACCGGCAGAATAAGCGGTAAGATAGAGACCTTTTACTTTAATCGGCTGGGGTTTGATGCGAATCGACGGCGCGCGCAGTGAATATTCCGAAAATTCAGACATAATCTGCAGCTCATCAATTTGCGCCACCGTCATTTGGGATAAAGTTATTACAAAAATATAAGCAAAAATAGCCGTAGCAAAAAAAATTATCCAGATAGATTTTTGGCTAAAAAATGACATGCCTATATTATATCTCATTTTTGGCTATTTTAATACCCATTTTAAATATTGACCGGTAAAACTTGTGGTTGATTTACGGGCAATATCTTCAGGAGCGCCAATAGCCACTACTTCCCCGCCCCTGTCCCCACCTTCAGGACCAAGATCAATTATCCAATCAGCGCATTTAATTACATCCAAATTATGTTCAATCACCAGCACGGTATTTCCTCTATCCACCAAACGTTGCAAAACTACCAATAATTTTTTTACATCTTCATAGTGCAAGCCGGTAGTCGGCTCGTCAAGCAGGTATAAAGTTTTGGTAGTTCCGTAACGAGCGAGCTCACGTGACAATTTAATGCGTTGGGCCTCGCCGCCCGAGAGAGTAGTGGCGCTTTGTCCCAAAGTAAGATAATCCAAACCCACTTCGTTAAGAATTTTTAATTTATCATAAATCATCGGAATATCTTTAAAAAAATCTTCCGCCTCGGCGATAGTCATTGCAAGCACATCAGCGATACTTTTACTTTTATAATGAATATTTAAAGTCTCCTGGGTGAATCTTTTGCCTTTACACACATCGCACATCACCTGCACACTCGGCAAAAAGTGCATTTCAATTTCCAGCACGCCCTTACCTTCACAGTTTTCGCACCTACCCCCTACCCCGCGATGAGAACCATCCTTGGGCGCCAGTGACGGCACATTAAAACTAAACCGACTAGCATTAAAACCGCGCATCCTCGCTTCGGCGGTAGCGGCAAACAATTCACGGATATGATCAAACGCTTTGGTATAAGTGGCTGGATTACTGCGACTAGTGCGCCCAATCGCGCCTTGATCAATCGTAATCACGCCATCAAGGTATTCGGTGCCAGTCACTTCAGCGCTCGGTTTTTTGTCGGTACGATAAATTTTATGCATCACGGCTTGGCGGAGCACATCTTTCATAAGAGTGGATTTGCCAGATCCGGATACACCAGTGAGGCACACCAAACGACGGAGTGGCACTTCGACCGAAATATTTTTCAAATTATGTTCTTTGGCTTTCTTAATTTTCAATTTCGGGGTGGACCGATCAACTACGCGACGCTTGCTCGGGATATCAATTTTCTTTTCTCCACGCAAATATTGACCGGTAAGCGATTTTTTTGGGTCGCCAAAAACTACTGTGCCAAGATTGTCATTCTGAGGCAAAGCCGAAGAATTTATTCGCTTTTTGCTTTTAGATCCTTCACTACCGCTCAGGATGACAGGTGTGGGACCAGAAAAGACAATTTCGCCACCATGTTTCCCCGCTCCCGGACCGATATCCACGATCCAGTCGCTCTCGCGAATCGTATCTTCATCATGTTCCACCACAATTATAGTATTGCCAGCGTCGCATAACGCGCGTAATGTACGCACCAACTGATCATTGTCGCGTTGGTGCAGACCAATCGTTGGTTCGTCTAACACATAGAGGGCACCCACGAGCTTAGTCCCGACCTGCGAAGCCAAACGAATGCGTTGCGCCTCTCCGCCCGACAGTGTCCCAGCCCGACGATTCAGCGTGAGATAATGCAAACCAACGTCATACATAAATTGCAAACGATTCTGGATTTCTTTCAACACCATCCCACAAATTTCCAACTGACGCGAATTCATGTCAAGTTCGGTCTGAGCGAAAAATTCACGCGCGTCAGAGATTGACATGCTCGTCACTTCCCAAATATTTTTCTTATTAATTTTCACCGCCAAAGCATTTTCGTTCAATCGTTTTCCGCCACATTTTGGACAAATTTCTTCTCCGAACAATTCTTTTGTGCCAAGTCCGGTACATGATTCGCAATATCCATACGGGCTATTGAAACTAAACAAGCGCGGTTCAATTTCCGGAAAACTATAACCATCATTCGGACAGGAATACTCCACAGAAAAAATTTGCTCACTTCCATCGGGATAAATCACCGTGCAAAGACCATTGGCTAAATCCACCGCACTTTCAATTGCTTCGACCAAACGGGTACGCGAATCTTTGTCATCAATTACCGTCGGAATTTTATCTACCACAACTTCAATTGTGTGTTTATTATTTTTTTCCAACACAATTCGCTCACGCAAACTTTTTATTTTTCCATCCACTCGCACTTCCAAAAATCCACTATTATACAAATCATAAAGCATTTGGTAATACTCTCCCTTACGACCACGCACTACCGGCGACAATACTAGTAATTCTTTATCATGCTTCTGTATTTTCAAACGTTTCAATGCTCGATCCTTCATTTCGTCCACAGTCATTTTTTCAATCTTGTGCCCGCACACCGGACAATGAGGCACGCCGACACGCGCGTAGAGCACGCGCAAATAATCATAAATTTCCGTAATAGTCGCGACAGTAGAACGCGGATTGGCGCTGTGGGCCTTTTGATCAATGGAAATAGCTGGTGATAATCCCTCAATTTCATCTACATCCGGTTTTTGCATGCCACCCAAAAATTGCCGCGCATAAGACGACAACGATTCTATATACCTGCGCTGGCCTTCGGCAAAAATGGTATCAAAAGCCATGCTCGATTTTCCTGAGCCTGAAAGTCCGGTAAACACCACCATTTGATTGCGTGGTATCTCCAAATTTATGTTTTTGAGATTGTGCTCACGGGCACCTTTGATAATAATTTTGTCTTGCATAAAATAATAAACGCCAAATCGGCCCCAGATAGGGCCGCACTATAAACTACAAAAAGAACAATTACCTTATTATTATACCAAATTAGTATGAAATTGTCAACGCTTTCGCTTTTTTAATTCTAAAATCTCATCGCGTAATATACTGGCCAATTCAAACTGCAATTCTTGGGCTGCCTGACGCATCTGCCTTTCTTTGTCTTTAATTATTTCCCCCACCGGTCGGCTATCAGACTGCATTTCAATCTCCAAAATCGCCGCTGTCTTTGATTTTCCTTTTAATTTTTTACTCGCTTTTCCACTTCCTCGCGCGGTAATGCCAAATTCTTCCAAAATATTTTTAATGGATTTTTCAATGGTCTTCGGAGTAATCCCGTGCTTTTTATTATACGCCAGCTGAATTTTACGGCGACGATCTGTTTCTTCAATCGCTCTTTGAATAGAACCGGTAATATTATCCGCATAAATTATTACTTGACCATTTACATTGCGTGCCGCGCGACCGATGGTTTGGATGAGCGAGGTGGTGTTGCGTAAAAATCCTTCTTTATCCGCATCCAAAATCGCTACTAATGAAACTTCCGGCATGTCCAACCCCTCACGCAACAAATTCACTCCGACGATCACATCAATCTCACCGCGCCGCAAAGCGGTGATAATCGCAATCCGATCCAGTGTATCTACATCACTATGTAAATATTTAACTTTCACCTTCCGTTCACGCAAATAATCTGACAAATCTTCCGCCATTTTTTTGGTGAGAGTGGTGACTAGTACCCTTTCGTTTTGTTTGATGCGCTGATCAATCCGAATAAGTAAATCTTCCACCTGCGAGAGTTCATCTTTCTTTTTGGCAACAATCGGTCGCACCACAATCTCTGGGTCAATCAAGCCGGTCGGACGCACAATCTGCTCTACCACCTGCGCGCTATCATGCAATTCAAAATCATCCGGCGTGGCGGAAGTAAAAATGCATTGTGCCACCCGCGCGTCAAACTCGGCAAAATTAAGCGGGCGATTATCACGCGCGCTTGGCAGTCTAAACCCGTGTTCAATCAAAACCTCTTTACGCGCCCGATCACCGGCCGACATACCGCGAATTTGAGGAATGGTGACATGCGACTCATCAATAATCGTCAAAAACTTTCTTTTGGCGCCGGAAAAATTACCGGTTTCATCCAGTTTTTCGCCGGCATGCGCAAAATAATCCAAAAGCGTATAAGGCGAATCACCTACTTTTCGCCCATCAAAATAACGTGAGTAATTTTCAATTCCGTTACAATAACCTACATTTTTGATCATTTCCAAATCATAACGCGTTCTCCGCTTCAACCGCTCATATTCCAAGACTTTTCCAGACGATTCAAATTCCTGTAAACGCAATTCCAAATCATTATAAATCTCTTTAAATGCTTGCTTAGTATCACCTTTTGATGCCGTATAATGTTTGGCCGGAAAAAGCCAAATCATTTCTTCTTCGCTTTTTATCCGACGAGTGACTGCGTCTAATTTTTCTATTCTTTCAATTTTATCACTTACTTCCAAACGGTAAATTACCTCTTCTTGCACCGGCATCACCTCAAACACCTGACCACGCAAACGAAACTTCCCACGCGTGAGATCCGTCGTGGTGCGTTCAAACTGCATATCTACCAGCGCAGATGTCAAACTACAGCGATCAAATTTTTGACCGCGTACCAGCTGAAAAACTTTATTTAAATATTCTTGAGGTGATCCCAAATTATAAATCGCCGATACTGATGCCACAATAATCACGTCACTGCGCGTAAGAAGCGCCTGCGTGCAGGCATGGCGTAAACGATCAATTTCCTCATTAATCATCGCCTCTTTTTCAATATAAGTATCACTCGCCGGCAAATAGGCTTCCGGCTGATAATAATCATAATATGAGACAAAATATTCTACCGCATTATTCGGAAAAAACTCGCGAAATTCGTTACATAATTGCGCTGCCAAAGTTTTATTGTGAGCAATGACGAGCGTAGGCATCTGCACACGCTCAATCACATTGGCCACAGTGAAAGTTTTACCGGAACCGGTGACACCAAGGAGAGTCTGCCGACGCATATTTTTCCCCAAACCAAAAACCAGCTTCTCAATCGCTTGAGGCTGGTCGCCGGCCGGCTGGTAAGCGGAATGTAATTTAAATAGCATAATATTATGAAACCAAAAGTCTAACCACCGAACGATTTGATGCGCGTCAACCATTTTTGTTGATATGCCTCTCGCCGATCGTTCTCATGTAGTTTAATAGTACCATCTTTAATAATCACTGCGCTATCAGCACACGCCGCCGCATCCTTTAGGGATGACTTTAACCTTTGCCACTGCAAAATCTTAGCTTGTTTTTCTAATAAATCACCATAATCCCCTGCCCACATTTTTTGCCAAAGGTTTTTCCACCACTTTCCTATTCGCCCGTTTTCAACCATAAATAAATAATCATCTAGCTTAACATTGGGTACCAAATCTCTAGCCCAAGAGTTGGCCGCCCAAATTTTTCGGTAATAATCATCGGTATTATAAATCGGCAACAATTGACACAACCAATATGCTAAATAAATATCATCGGGTAATAAACGCCAAGGTAAAAAATCCAAATGCGCCTCATCCAAATAAAATGACAGGCAAACGCGATTGGCGCGTTTTTGGCCATAAGTGCGCAAACCAAATAAACGCAAAATAATATTAGTGAAAAATCTTACCAACCACACTCGGTTGGGCGCGGTGATAATAAAAAAATCAATGTCACTATCGCTTTTGGCTTGCTCGGCGGAAACAGAATTACATACAAAAATAGCGCGCAAAAAAGGAACGTGACAAATTAATTTGGCTGCCAACCGCGCTCTACGCAATTTAAGCTCACTATACACTACTAATCGCTGGCGAATAGCAATCAGATTCTCTCTGCCCGGCAAAAAAAAGAAAGAATTTTTAAATATTATCTTACCATTATCCACCAAACTTATTAAACACGCGTTCAGCTTCTCCTTATCCTCAATTCTAAACTTCCAACAAAACTTAAATAGTTCTTCTTTGGTTAAAGGATAATCAAATAAATCAAAATAAATTAAAGTTTTAATAACCGCATCTTGCATAACGATTCATCAAAAAAACCGCTGGCGCGATCTTTTTAAATAAGCTAATTTTTCTCAAAAGTAACCAGATTATTTAAGGTTTGGGGTGAAAAAACTTTATTCACCTTAACATCAAAATTCAATTCTTTTATTATTGCATCAACAATATTCATTCTTTTTGAAGTTATAGAAACCACTTGACTTGGGCTCACCAAAAAAATATTTTTTTTGACTATCCCCGACTCTACCACATAATGAATAACGACATGGTTATCAATATCTAGATTAACATCAACTACTCGGCCCAGTTTTTGGCCGGACTGAGTGTAAACCGGCAAAGAAATTATTTTTTTAACCGGCGTTAACATAAAATGGAAGATTATTACTTTTTAACTATTTCACCTTCAATTACAGAAATAGAAGCGGGCGCCTTTTTAAACAGCCACATTTGCTGTAACCCCATGAGTAATGTGCTAAAAAACCAATATAGAGTGAGCCCGGCCGGCAAGCTAAAACCAATCAAAATTGTCATAATCGGCATCATATAAATCATCTGCTTGTTCATCATGGCCATCATATTTTCATCTTTGGCGCCAGCACCAGCAGCAACGGGTGCCTGTTTAGCCATGGTCATCTTCGCCTGCCAATATTGCGCGGCACCGGCTAAAAACGCCAAAACCCAATTGGCTTTGGCCATATTAATAAAACCAAACGAAACCGAATTAATGGTAACAGGGTTGGCAATAAAAGAGTATAATTGATCCGCCAAATTTTGCGATGTCAATACGCCACGCAACACCATGTAAAGCGCAATTAAAATTGGCAACTGCACTAAAAGCGGCAAACAAGAAGCAAACGGATTAACTTTGTGAGTCTTGTATAGCTCCATGAGCGCTTGAGATTGCTTTTGTTTATCATCTTTATAAGTATTTTTTAGCTCCTCCATTTTTGGCTGAAGCTCTTGCAAAGACTTTTGCGCTTTGATAGACGAATTAGTGAGCGGATAAACTAACAGACGAATTAAAATAGTCATTACTAAAATCACCACTCCCACATCATGACCGGGAATAAAATTATATAATCCCACAAAAATATTAAAAATCGGCTGGTACAAAACTACATGAAAAAGTTGAGAAAACATAATAAATTGGTAATTGAAAATTTTGAATTATATTTACTTAGCCTCGACTACTACTTCTTCTGGGGTATCCGTTATTTCTTCCGCTACCACTTCTTCGCTACTCACCTCTTGCTCTCCACCTTCTTCTTTCACTTTAATTTTCCAACCGGTGAGTTCGGAAGCCAAACGAACATTCTGCCCGCCCCGGCCAATCGCCAAAGAAAACTGATCGGGAATAACTAAAGCAGTAGCCAGCTTGTTGGCTTCATCCAATTCTACCCGCAATACTTTGGCGGGAGATAAAGCCTTGCTGATATATTCGCTAGCATTATCGCTGTATTGAATCACATCCAATTTCTCTCCGCCAAGCTCTTCAATGATGGTATTAATACGGCTACCGCGCTGACCAATACAAGAACCGATAGGATCGATAGACTCATCCTTAGTAAATACCGCTACCTTAGATCTCCAACCGGCATCACGAGCGATACCTTTAATTTCGATAGCACCATCGGCAATTTCTGGTATTTCTTGTAAGAAGACTTCTTTAACCAAATTTACATGATTGCGAGAAAGTAAAATTTCCGGTCCACGCGCAGTCATGGCAACCGATAAAACGTAAAATTTCATCTTGGCGCCCGGACGATAATGCTCGCGTTCAATTTGCTGATCAGACAAAAGCACGCCGGTAACTTTGCCAATATCCACCAAAATCTTGCGGCCTTCCACGCGCTGAATAATACCAACAATAATTTGCTGTTCTTGCTTTTTAAAATCTTCAAACACCATACCACGTTCCGCTTCACGTAATTTTTGGATAATTACTTGCTTAGCGGTTTGAGCGGCCATGCGACCAAACTCATGAGCAATCTCTAAAGGAATTTCCAAAATTTCTCCCACTTTAACTTTCTTTTTTATTTCCTTTGCTTGATCCAACATCATTTCTAATTTAGGATTAAAATGGGGTAAATCAGCCGTCTCTTCTTCGGTGAGTTCTCGTCCTTCTTCCTTGGCCTTTTCACGCCGCGCCGTCAATTCTTCTTGCGCTTTTTCTAACACATCTTCGGTAATATCTTCTACTACCGTTTTTACATCCCAAGCCTGCATATCGCCGGTATCGGGATTAAATTTTACTTTAATATTTTGTTGTTTATTACCAAAATCTTTGCGGTAAGCAGCCGCCAAAGCAGTCTCAATGGTGGCAAGCACCACATCGTATGATAAATTCTTTTCGTCGCATAGAGTCTGAATTGCTTTAGTTATTTCTGACATAAAATTTTAATTAAAAAAGCGCTTTTGATTAAGCGCTTTACCTTATTATGTCAATAGTATACCACGTCGGTCAATGTTTGTCAAGTTGCCATTTATTTTACTATAAATATTTTCCGGTCCAACTTTTCTTGTTTTTCTTAACATCACTAGGCGTGCCCACAGTAATTATCTCGCCACCGTGTTTGCCACCACCCGGACCTAAATCAATAATCCAATCCGAACATTTAATCACATCAACATTATGCTCGATGATAATAACGGTGTTGCCTTTCTCCACCAAACGATTCAATACACCCAGAAGGCGCTTGATGTCTTCAAAATGTAAACCGGTAGTCGGCTCATCCAAAATATACAATGTACTGCCGGTGGCGGGACGCGCGAGCTCGGTAGCTAATTTAATCCTTTGCGCCTCACCCCCCGAAAGCGTGGTAGCCGGTTGCCCTAACTGCACATATCCCAACCCGACTTCGCGCAAAACTCCGAGCTTGTCGGCCAATAAGGGAATATTACTAAAAAATTGATAGGCCTCTTCCACCGTCATGGATAATACCTGGGCAATATTTTTACCATGATAATGAATTTCTAACGCTTCTTGATTGTAGCGTGTGCCATTACACTGCGCGCATTCCATATAAACATCCGCCAAAAATTGCATGGGAATGCGAATATAACCTTCGCCGGCGCAAGCCTCGCACCGACCACCGCCTTTTACATTAAAAGAAAATTTACCCGCATCAAATCGCCGCATCTCAGCCTCGGGTAATTCGGAAAATAAATCGCGAATCAAAGTAAACACACCGGTATAAGTGGCCGGATTAGAACGCGGCGTTCGACCAATCGGGTCTTGATTAACCGCGATAACTTTGTCAATATTTTCCAAACCTTTGATAGCCTTATGCTCCGCCGGCTCTTCTTTGGCACGATAAAAATGTTTATTAAGAGATTTACCCAAAATATCAATCACCAAACTGGATTTACCCGAACCGGAAACACCGGTAACACAAACCAACTTTTGCAAAGGAATATCCACGCTCACATTTTTGAGGTTAAAAGCTTTGGCGCCGACAATAGAAATGTATTTTGGCTTTTTTCCGCCAGAACCGGATCCGCATTTGGCAGATGCTGACTTTTTACAATTACCATCCAAATCTAAACATTCAATTTTTGCCACCCCCGACAAATATTGCCCGGTCAAAGAATTTTTGGTTTTTTTAATTTGCGCGATGGTGCCCTGCGCGATTATTTCTCCGCCCCTAACTCCCGCTCCCGGCCCCACATCAATCACCCAATCGGCCGCCTGCATCATTTCACTATCATGTTCTACCACAATCACCGAATTTCCCAAATCACGCAAATATTTAAGAGTAGAAATAAGTTTGGCATTATCGCGTGGATGCAAACCAACTGACGGCTCGTCTAAAACATAAATCACGCCAGTTAGACCCGATGATAACTGAGTAGCCAAACGAACGCGGGTAATTTCTCCGCCCGAAAGTGTATTCATCGGACGATCCAAACTCAAATAATTCAAACCGACTTTATCTAAATTATCTAAACGAGGTAATGTCTCCCTAATAATTGTCTCACTCAAACTTGCCTTATTCTTTATTCCTTTATCCTTATTCCTTTTATCTAACACCGCCAACAATTCTTCAATATCCATCGCCGCCAAATCGGCAATATTATAATCACCCCACTTTACCGCGATTGATTCGGCACGCAATCTTTTGCCGTGACAATCCGGACATACTTGCTGGCGCATGTATTGTTCAATCTCTTTGCGAACATAATCCGAGTCCGTTTTTAAATGACGATCGGTTAAATCCGGAATCACTCCGGAAAAAGTTTGATATTTGCCATCAACTAAATATTTTTCTTCTCCAGTGCCATTCATTATTATTTCCAAAATTTTTGGAGGCAATTGCGTGGCGGGCATATCCACAGAAAAACCATGCTTAACGGCCACGGCGCTTAATAATTTTTGATAACCATTCTGATTACCGGTAATCCGAGTCCACGGTTGGATGGCGCCTTCCGCCAAAGTAAGACGCGGATTAGGAATAACTAAACTGGGATTAACTTCCATCGTTACGCCCAGTCCGGTACAACGCGGGCAAGCGCCATACGGACTATTAAAAGAAAAATTACGAATATCGAGCGTGGGCATAATCCGACCGCAACTTGGACACAATCCAACGGTGGAAAATACCTGCTCGTCGCAACTGTCATTCTGAGACGTAGCCGAAGAATCCCTTTTACTACGTGACATAAGGGATCCTTCGCTTCGCTCAGGATGACAATTGGTTGAAATAATCGCAAGGCCATTACTTAGATCAAGTGCAATTTCCACCATCTTGGTGGGATCTTGTTTTTTGATATCGGTAATTTTACCCGCCACCAATTCTACAAAATACTTAGTTTGACGATTAAACACAAACGAGGCCAGCTCATTAATCTTGATAACTTTTTTGTTAACCCGCACCCATTCCAATCCAGATTTTTCTACTCGTTCCAAAAGCTCTTTGGAATTTTCAATAACCGCCCCCCGCACTAAAGGAGACAAAATCAATAATTCAGCATGCCGACGCGCCAATGTTCGAACCGCTTCGATTACTTCTCCGGCAGTATAAATTTTCACCGGCACATTACAATCGGGACAATGCTGAACACCGCTTCGGGCAAATAATAAACGCAAATAATCATAAATTTCGGTAACCGTCCCGACGGTAGAACGAGGATTTTGGGTGGAAACTTTTTGATCAATGGCAATAGTCGGCGATAGTCCTTCCACTTTGTCTACTTCAGGCTTATCGCGCACATCCATAAATTGGCGCGCATAAGAAGATAGCGACTCCACATAGCGCCGCTGACCTTCGGCGTAAATCGTATCAAAAGCCAAAGAAGATTTGCCCGAACCAGATAAGCCCGTGATTACCACGAGCTTATTTTTGGGAATTTCAATGTTTACATTTTTTAAATTATGTACGCGCGCTCCTTTGATGATTATTTTGTCCATAATTACAAACTATTACAATTAAACATCCTCATAGCCTTCGGAAAATATCGACTGGTCTTGAGGGTTCGAAATGCTATAAGGATCAACTACGGTTTGACCAGATTTAATACTACCGACATCAATAGAAACATACGCTCCGCCAATAGCAGTCAAATCTGCATAAGAAAAAGCTTGCTTAGCAGACACCGTTAGAAGATTAATAATATCAACCCCCAATTTATCAACATAACGATTCTCGTCCGAACTGTCACAAGCATTATTCAAAGTTAAAGCGATAATAAATCCGACAAAATCTTTTTTCTCCGCTTGAGCTTTTACAGTATAATCTTCAAAATCAATTTTGAATCCTTGAATTTTTTTATTTTTATCGGTAGATAAATTACTTGCTGTGGCTACTGCTGACTGTTTACCGTTGCTAAACAACGCTACCAAAGCTACCCTTGACGCCCACTTATCGTTCCACTCCCAACCATGACCATCTCCGACGCTGTCTCCACTAAACAACCCTTTGACACACCCACCCTCGCCGGTGGATGAAAAAATAACACCACCCAAATCTGCTTCATAACACGAATATTCTTTTTGATTTTCTGCAATTGGCGGAAAACATTTAAACTTTTCTCCTCGTTCACTACAATCAGATCCATAGCAAGTAATCCCACCGCCGCCTTCAATAAAATATTTACTACCGCATTTAACTTTGGCGGCGTCTTCTTTGATTATTAATTGAATATCAAAAGCGCTGGATTTTAAACTGCTGTATTTTTGGGGATCAATTGATTCGGAAGATTTGCTGGCAAAAGCCAACCGCTTGAGCCATTTTTCCGGCGAAGGAAACTTGGTGGGGTCAAGCAGTTCGGAGCAAAAATGAACCGGCATATTAATTTGCCTAATCATGTAAGTCTGGGGTAGGCGCAAATTAATCAGAGCGGGATTAATAGTGTTTAAAATCACCCACGATCCAACGGCAATCAAAAGTCCAACCACCGCTCCGGCAATTCTTTTTTTAGCGCGTGTAATCATTTCGCTGTTTCCACCAGAAGAAACCCACTGTATACCGGATAAAATAATCACCACTGCCGCTAAAATACCAGCGATACTAACGGCAATTTTATAAAATTGCTGAATATATTCACCAATATTATAAAAAATTCGCTTACCCCCAAGAGCGATAGAAGCAACGGTTTTTCCGAGTGGCAAACATTTGCCCCACTCCACATCAGCGCCAGTACCGCCACATTCCGCGTCTTTTAACCAACCATCAGCGGCTTCTTCATTAGGACTGGTCCCAGCAACAAGCGACCCAACTTTAGAAATCCAATCCAAACGCGCATCAAAACAACTATACGATTTGGGAGCGCCATTGCTGGTATCCTCCTGCCAACATAATGGATTAAATTGGGGGGAAACATCTGCCGCTTTGGTAAACGCCGGAAAAAAAATGAAAACAGTCAAAAAGGCTATGACAAAAATTTTAAATTTAGACATAATTATAAATTTTTAAAATATCCTTCCCAAATTTTGAACGGCACTACTCCTTCAACTTTATCGCCGTTGACAAAAAATGTAGGGGTAGCTTTTACTCCGGCAAAAACGCCATCAGAAAAATCGGTACGCACCGCCTTGGCGGTATCGGGATTAACTAAACAGCTCTTGAGCAATTCCTCATTTAAGCCAACACTCGCGGCAATGGCAAATAAATCTTCGGATGTAACCACTTCTTCAAACTGATCTTGTTTATCAAAAATTTCATTATACGCCTGCCAAAAGGCACCCTGTTGTAAAGCGCAATAAGAAAATTCTGATAATTTATTAGTTTCGGCATGAATAGACTCCAAAGGAAACTGACGAATAATAATTTTTACCTTATCGCCAAACTCTTTAGCCACTTGATAAATAATTGGTTCAGCAGACTTACAAAAAGGACATTTGAAGTCTATAAATACCACAATGGTTACCGGCGCGTTTTTACTCCCCAAAAACGGACGATCCGCCAGTTCTAATCTTTGGCGCAAAGCCAACCGAGTGGAATCAATGGCAGTGTTTTTTTGAATATTAAATTTGTTGGATAATTCTTGCCCTTGACCGTGCTTAATCAACCAAAAATACCGTCCGACAATTAACAAAAAAAGTAAACCACTAATTACAATCAAAGCTACCAAACCAACTAGAACCACTCCGTACCAAGTTTGATACCAACGTAATTTGCCGTTTAGCATAGGGTTAAAATTAGACGAATATATTATAACATAAATAGAAAAAAAGCAATACCCCGAGGGAGGTGAGCAAAAAATTACCAAAAAACCTAAGAAACATTGACTAAATTAAAGAAAAGATATATGATATTAGAAACAATATTACTATTTATAGCTTGTCGTTTATTTTAAATAATATATGCCATCTACTCAATCTGACACTTCCTCCCAATTTCTCGTCCCCACCGTCATCGAAAAAACCAGCCACGGCGAACGCGCTTATGATATTTATTCTCGCTTACTTCAAGATCGTATAATTTTTCTTGGTAGCCCAATTGACGATCACGTTGCCAACGTGGTAATAGCCCAACTATTATTTTTGGACAATCAAAGTCCAGAAAAAGATATTAAACTTTATATTAATTCTCCGGGCGGGTCGGTAACCGCTGGCATGGCTATTTACGACACAATGCAATTTATCAAATCCGACGTGTCCACTATTTGTGTTGGCATGGCTGCCAGTATGGCCGCCGTACTCTTGGCCGCCGGAGCCAAAGGCAAACGTCTAGCCTTACCAAATGCCGAAATTATGATCCACCAAGTTATGGGTGGAATGGAAGGTCAAGCTAGTGATATCAAAATTCGTGCCGAAAGAATATTACGCATCAAAGACCGACTCAACCAAATACTAAACAAGCACACCGGCAAAGATCTGCCCACTATCGAAAAAGATACTGATCGAGATTACTTTATGACTGCCGAAGAATCCAAAAAGTATGGAATTATTGATTCAGTCATCGCTTAGCTAATTATACAAAAATCGCTATTTTGGCTAAAACTAGCGGTTTTTTTATTATAATAAAACTTATCCACACCGCCGGCCTTGACAAAATCCTTAAAATATGCTATAATGCTTTGTTGCGAAAAAACTAGACGGGTATGGATCATTACATGCTAGATGAACTCCGACCGGCTCCTAATAAGTATCTAGTAATCTGATCCGCGTCTATGTGTTTGCCCAAACAGCAAAATAAGTAGTGGTTTCGGAACAGCGCGTGTTAAATACCAATATTTAACAAATGCCGTTCCGTATCCACGACAAGCATGGGGGTGTGTTGACGGATAGTACAGGCCTACGGCTCGTCTTCTCCCTTGATACACCTTCTTGGATGCGGTTTCGTCCCTTTATTGGGACTCACAAAAAAATCCCCTCGACTTTATGTCGGGGGGTTTTAATTATCTAAAAAATTACTATTTTATTCATCAACCACTTCAATCGGGATCTCGCTTTCTTTATGAACCTTCGGCAAGCGAATTGTTAATATGCCATACTTATACTCTGCCTTCGCCATTTCCCCTTCTACTTCTACTGGCAGAACTACCGTCCGCGAAAATTTTCCCCAATAACATTCTTGATAAAAATACTCGCCATCATTTTTAATAGGCGGCCGACGCACCCCGTGAATGGTTAACAAATCACCATGCACATGCAAACTGACATCAGCTGGATTGGTGCCGGCCATAGTAGCCACCACAATTAATTCGGTGGCAGTCTGAGCCACATCAATGGCTAACTGACCTTCTTCAATTTGCTCGTGCACTTCCAAAGCAGAGGCGGATCCGAGCTCTACTATTTCCAACTCATCTAGGGATGAATTTATCGGCGGAGAAAACGGCATAACATTACATTATTTGGATATCTGATACTTTGTATTATACACCTTTTTAAATACTTCGGCTATATTACAAATTACGAGAAAGTTATCCACACCTATCATCGGTTAAAAACCATTGTGAGCACTTGGGTAATATCTTAAAAAATGGTATAATAATAATATCAATTTTTGGCTACACCATGTCAAAAATAAGCCTTATTAAATTTTGACGTTTGTTCCCATGCGCAAACAGCGTCCTCAAGTGAGATCTTGCTCGCTTTGCGGCAAAGTAGGCCACAATCGCTCTCGTTGCCCGCAGAAAGCCACCGAAAAAATAATAAAAAAATCCAACACTGCTCGACCGGCAGTAATGCATTTTTTTGTACATCATGTTAATAATGAAGCCACCCCGTCTCCTCATATTTTGGATCTCAAAAAATCACAGTTGGATATCTTAAAAAAGATCCAAACTATTGCCCCTGCTAACCAAGATAAATCTTTCTTTCATTTTCATCACCGGCTTGCTTCGGTCAGTTCTTCCGCCCCTGTTCAATCCCAACCTCTATTTCAAAAACCGATTGCTCCCCCAAGCTTTACTCCCAAAAAAAATAATTTAGGCGCACGTGGATATTATTCGCTATCCAAGAAAATCAGCACCATTATTTCCGCTATCGCTCAAGCACGAAACAAACTAAATAATTCAATTATTAAACTGGCTCATAAAGTTATCCATTTTTTTACCGTTAAAATTCCATGGAAACGATTATCATTCGCGATTTCAGTTCTACTCATCATTCTCATCTCTCCTTTTCAAGCCAGCACTTATTATCAGCAAACCAAATTAACCGTCAATAATATTGGTTCTCAATCCACGGCTGGTTTTACAGCGCTCAAAGAATCAACCACCGCTCTCATAAACGGTGACATTGATACTGCCGACCAAACAATTAGTACCGCCCTTAATCGTTTTGAAAACGCTATTAATACCTTGCAAAATCACAATCAACTATTACAAAAAATTGTCAGCATCGTTCCTATTCTCAATACCGCTGTTATCAGCCGACAAAAAATTATTTTAGCCGGACAAGAAATTTCTTTGGGAAATGGTTTTTTAATTCAAGGTATTAGCGCCAGTCGCGCTGCCGCCAGTAGCACGCTTACTCAAAATTTATCCGTTATTTCTTCTCATCTTAAACTGGCTCTCCCCAACTACCAAAAAGCGCTGGCCAACTTAAACGAAATCAAGCCGTCGGTGTTGCCACCAGAATACCAAAATCAATTTGAAGATTTTAAAAAAATATTTACCGCGCTCAATAATGATTTAAACACCTTGACCGATCTCAGCGATAGCCTGCAAGAAATTTTTGGCGGACAAGGATTTAGGCGCTATTTATTAGTATTCCAAAATCCAGCGGAATTACGCCCTACCGGCGGCTTTGTTGGTAGTTTGGCAATTATAGATATTAATAATGGACAAATAACTAATCTAGAAATACCACCCGGCGGTCCTTATGATCTACAAGGACAGTTGTCCGAAAATCTTATTCCCCCTTCCCCTCTTTTACTGTTACGTTCACGATGGGAATTTCAAGATGCCAATTGGTTTCCGGACTTCCCTAAAAGCGCCGAAAAAATGATGAGACTCTATCGTAAAAGCAGAGCAGTAACAGTAGATGGAGTAATTGCCATCAATGCTACCGTGCTAAATAGAATTTTAACTGTCACTGGTCCTTTGCAAGACGACAAGCGTAATCTAACTTTGGCGGCTGACAATGTTCTGGCTACTATTCAGCAGGTGGTAGAATCTTCGTCCGAAAGAAGCACTGGCAAACCCAAACAAATTATCGCTGATTTAGCGCCACAAATTTTAAACTATTTTACAAATTTTGATTCAAATAATATTTTGGCATTGCTTTCCAATCTGCAGCAAGCCCTCGCGCAAAAAGAAATTCAAGCATATTTTACCGACGAAGTAACAGAGACAAAAATAAAAGAACTGGGTTGGGGCGGTGATATTCTTACCACCACCGCCAACCAAGATTACTTAATGGTTATTAACACCAATATCCAAGGGCAAAAAAGCGATGCGCGCATCAAACAGAAAATTTCTCACCAAGCAGTGGTAGATAGCGACGGCTCAGTGATAGACACGGTAATTATTACTCGCACTCATACCGGTACAGCCACAGAAAATTTTTACGGTGCTAACAATGTTGATTACCTCCGCCTATATGTACCAGCAGGAAGCGAACTTATTGAAGCTAGTGGGTTTACCTGGCCAGATGAAAACAACTTCCGCACACCTTCGACAAAGGCTCAGGAAGACCCCGATCTTTTAAACACAGAGGAAGAAATAGGTATTGATCGCCAAACCGGTACTCGAATAACCAGAGAATTTGGCAAAACTGCTTTTGGCAATTGGATTATTACCGAACCGGGCCAAACCACTCAAGTTCAATTTGTTTATCGTCTGCCTTTTAAATTAAAAGCTCAATCGAATTTATCCAATAACTGGGCAAATTTTATTTTGGCAAATCGACAAACTGCCTTGGGATACCAACTAGTGACACAACGCCAATCCGGTTGTGAAAGTAGCATTGAAAGCCAAATTATTTTCCCCGATAATTATTTTCCCAGCTGGAGCCAAGGACAACAAATAAGACTGGCTGCCAATGGCGCCATCATAGAAAACCAACCTCTCACCCAAAATCAAGTTTGGAGTGTCTTAGCCAAAGATTAACTAGTACAATTTGAAAAATCCACAAATAATTTAATCTTTTATTTTTTTAACATATGTCCGAAATACCGGAGTTTTTATCCAAACCAATCACTGATGCCGTTGCCCAAAAAAAAAGAACCCCCCGACCAAAAAAATCCGCCCCTAGTAATTCTCAAGGGATTAATCGGGCAATTACTTCTATTTATAAAGATGATAATGGCCATTTACCTAATATGAAAAAAATTCAAATTAAAAAAAGGCACCCCATCGTCAAATTCTTTTTTACTTTGCTAATACTGGGTGGGCTACTAGCGGCAACGGCCTGGGTGGGTTTTTTCGTATTACCATCAAGCAATAAATTCTCCGAATCTAACTTGGATTTTGCCATTGCCGGTCCGAGCAATTTAATTTTAGGCGCCACTTCCACCTATACCATCACTATCCATAATAATCAGAATGTTAGTTTACAAAATACTTCTCTCAATATCCGCTACCCCGCTGGATTTTTATTTCTTGAAAGTTCTATCCCACCTCAAAATGCCGGCAAAAATGAATGGAGTCTGGGAGAAATTTCTAACTCTAAAAAAACTATCCTCACAATCATTGGTAAATCTTACGGGATTCAAAACGAGGCTCAATCTTGGCGCGTACTCTTAAATTACCAACCAGCTAACTTTAATTCAGAATTGCAAAAGACCGTTATTCTTAATACCAAAATCGGGTCATCTCCAATTAGCGTGGTGGCTACCGGTCCAGACAAAACTACAGTGGGAACCGAAGTGGAATATACCTTTCAAATTGAAAATAAATCAAATTGGCAACCCAAACAATTGGAACTGGCGTTATCTTTACCTAGCAACTTCACGCTCACTACTTCTACACCTGCTTTAAATAAAAATCACTGGTTAATTAATTTATCTCCAACCTCCGCCTTGTCTGATCTTAAACTAACTATCCGAGGCAAATTTTCGGAATCAGCCGAAGAAAATCCAACCTTAAAATATACATTATATCTGCCAATAACCGAGCTAGATCAAAATATCGCTATTGCAGAGAATAACCTGACTACTGCGCTAACTAAAAATGCAGTGTCTTTTGCCGCCGCCATCAATGGATCATTAAAAGATTTTTCTACCCAGCCGGGAGAGACATTAAATGTAACGTTAAATATTAAAAACACCAGCGCCACCGATATTACCAAAGCTAATGTTAAATGCACACTAATCGGACCGGCAATTGGCAAACAAACTTTAGCAGATTGGAAAGCTATTACCGACCCGGCTGACGGAGACATCGAAGGCAAACAAATAACCGCCGATTTGCGCCAAGGGCAGATATTTTGGAATAACAAAAAAATATCCGCTCTAGACAAAATAAAACCCGGCGAAGAAGTTAACATTGACTTTAAACTCCCTCTCAAAAATTCCGATCAAATTACCCTTTCCGATTTAAAAGAAAATAAAATTACCATAACCACCGAATTTAACTATACCGATGCTAACGGCGATGAACAAACTTTAACGGGCACCCCTTTTAATCTCAACATCAATTCGGATTTAACACTAGAAATTCGCCATACCACTACATTAGATAAACATGATATTAAATGGATAATTAATAATAACTTTCATCCGCTCAAAAATATCAAACTAACTGCCAGCGCCTACGGCGATGTCAGCTGGCAAAACGAACAAACTCCGGCTGGTGAAATAAAATTTGACGTCAACACAAAAAATATTACTTGGACAATATCAGAAATGCCTCTAAGCGTTGACGTTTTAGCCTTGCCGTTTTCGTTGACTTTAAACAAAAAAGATCCTACCCAAAATGTCTTGGTTGGGGCTGTTCATGTTACCGCCGAAGATGTCCTTACCGGTCAGACGATTGACTTTACTGGCAATGAAATTAGCCTTTTAAAATAATAAAGACATACTTCCTACTAAAACTCCCCGCCATTAGCGAGGAGTTTTTATTTTATTTCTATTTAGTTATTTTCTATTTTCCGATTTCTTTTATCAATCTACCTAATTCTTCTTTTGAATGATAACTAATAGTAATTGTCCCTTGTTCGCCTTTTTGCGAAATCATTACTTTGGTACCCAATATACCACGTAATTTATTCTCCAAATAAAGTAAGTTGGGATCACGCCGTGATTTGCCGGGTGCGCGTTTTTGCGCCACGGTATATTCCAATTCGCGCACGGTAATATGCTGTCCCAACATTGATGACAAGACTTTCAGCTGTTCAGCTTGGTCATCCAAACTCAAAAGCGCACGCGCTTGACCGGCATTAATTTTACTATCAATTAAAGCGCTTTGAGCTTCGGTGGGTAAATCCAATAAACGGACGCTATTGGCTACCGCCGGACGACTCTTGCCCACTTTATCGGCCACGTCTTGTTGAGTAAGACCAAATTCTTCAATTAAACGTTGATACGCAAAAGCCTCTTCAATCGCATTGAGATTGGCACGCTGAATATTTTCTATTAAGGCCACTTCTAACTTCTCTTGCGCCGCAAATGACTTAATAACTGCCGGAACAGTGGTTAAGCCAACTAATTTAGAAGCGCGCACACGCCTTTCGCCAGCAATCAACTCATAACATCCATCAGACTTTTCAACTACAATCACCGGCTGTAATATTCCATGTTTTTTAATAGATTCGGCCAGTTCGGATAATTCTTCACTACCAAACCGCTTGCGAGGTTGATCACTGTTGGTTTCAATTTTAGAAATAGGAATTTGCCAAATTTTTTCTGAACTCAAATTATTTCCACCGGTGGAAAACTGTTTGGTAGAACGACTGGTGGAAGTGATGAGGGCATTAAGACCGCGACCGAGAGCCATAGATTAGATGTTAAATGTTAGGTTGATTGGATTCAAATAAATTTAAAAATTCTTGCGTTAAACTCTCGTAAGCGCGCGCCGCTTTGCCATTTTTTTCGTAATGAAAAATACTTTGACCAAAACTAGGGGCCTCAGCCAAGCGCACAGTGCGTGGAATAATGGATTTAAAAATATTATTAGGAAAAAATTTATTTAATTCTTGCAATACTTCGCCGGATAATTTATTACGGCTGTCAAACATGGTCACCACCGCGCCCAAAACATTCAAGTCGGGCTTGATATTATCACGCACCAGTTCGATGGTTTTGAGAAGCTGACCCAAACCCTCAAGCGCGTAATACTCGGCTTGAACTGGAATAAGCACGTGATCAGCCGCTACCAAACCATTAAGAGTAAGAATGCCAAGTGACGGCGGGCAATCAATAATTATATAGTCATAAGCATGTTTAACTTCGCTCAAAATATCCGAAAGTTTCATTTCACGTCCTTCCACGCTAACAAGTTCCACGTTGGCGCCGGCCAGGTCGGGTGTAGCCGGAGCTACCCGCAAACCGGCGTGAGCGGTATTACTTACTACATCATGCAAACGATGCAGGCCCATAATGGAGTGGTATAATCCCTTCTCTAATTCCGCGTGCTTTATTCCCAAACCCGAGGTGGCATTTCCTTGTGGGTCCAAATCTACCAACAACACAAATTTACCCGCTTCGGATAACCCGGCGGCCAAATTAACGGCGGTAGTAGTCTTACCTACCCCGCCTTTTTGGTTAACTACAGAAATTACTTTGCTCATATTTACTAATAAAATAATTATATCACAAATTGACAAAAAATAAAACAGCTTAAAATTGAATCTAAGCTGTTTCGTGGGCGGGGTGGGAATCGAACCCACACACCCGAAGGTACATGATTTTGAGTCATGCGCGTCTACCAGTTCCGCCACTCGCCCAATAAACATGAATAATTATAGTATATTTTTTACCCTCTGTCAACCTTCCCTAAAGCGAATGGATATGCTAATATATATTAAACATTTTGCATGTTTATGAACTTTTTTTCGATAATTATCCTGGGATATTTTGTTTTGGCTGGATACTTAATATATGCCATTGGTCGTGATCAAAAAAATTCGACCTTATTTTTTGGCCGACACAAAAACTGGACACTAGGGATTGTGGCAATTTTGATATTGGGAGTAATATCTGCTTTTGATGCGCGTTTTATCGAACCATGGACGATAAAAACAACACCAATAGAAATAAAAATATCCGGACTAACTTCGACCATTAAAATCGCATTCATTTCTGATTTACAGATTGGTAATCACAAAAAATCCGCTTGGGTGGAAAAAATTGTCGAAAGAATTAAACAAGAAAAACCGGATTTAGTAATTTTGGGTGGTGACTTGATTGATAACGAAGGAACTTTTGAAGATGAGAGCGTTTACTTGGAACCATTAAAAAATATCGCCGAACTCTACCCGACTTTTGCTGTTTTGGGCAACCATGAATACGGCATCGGTAGTGGCGCGGTCGGCTTTGACCAATATTATACCGGCAATCGCAGCGCCGAAGTAATCGAGAGATTGAAAAATTTAAACATCAAATTATTACGCAACGATTTGGCGTGCCCGGAAATCAAAGGGCAAAAACTATGCCTATACGGCATTGATGACTTGTGGGGTGGCAAACCAAACTTTGACGCCCTCGCCGCCTGTCATCCTGAGCGAAGCGAAGGATCCCTTACGCTTCGAAAAATAAGGGATTCTTCGGTCGCTTCACTCCCTCAGAATGACAATTGCGTAGCAACCACTACTCCCGTCCTCTTTATTACCCACAACCCCGATGGCGTCCAACTTTGGCCAAAAAATCTGCGCGCGCCGGATTTGACCTTAGCCGGACACACCCACGGCGGTCAAGTCTATTTGCCATTTATCGGACCCATCGGCAACCCCGGCATCACCTTGCCTAAAAAATATTACCGTGGGCTAAATTATGTGTCATTGCGAGGAAGCGCCGATGAGGCGCTGACGAAGCAATCTCTTGAATACAACGGGATTGCTTCGCCTACGGCTCGCAATGACGCCCCCATCTACACCTCCGTCGGCATCGGCGAATCCGGCGGTGCGGTACGTTTTTGGACGCTGCCGGAAATAGTTATAATTACTCTTGTGCCACGGGCTCACTAAACTCCCAAAACCTATTTAACAATTCCGCCCTCGTTTTCTCCCCATTCCCCCACCTCAACATCCCCAAATATGACTGTAGCGTCTCGCTGGTTGGATGCTCAACTATTCGCCGCGACATCCGACTTTTAGTCGTACCACGCAATACGCGGTGGTCGGTAAAAATCACCCAGCCCAAGAAATCCACGCCCGAGGTGATGGTTTGCAAAAATACTTTATCCGGATGCAAGGTTAATTTTAATCTTTCAAATAAAAATGTTTTTATCTGGGGTAGTAAATTTTTCAGCCAAAATTTATCCTCGGATAAAAACACAAAATCATCGGCGTAGCGAATATAATGCCTGACTTCTAGTTGGTGTTTTACAAATTGATCAAAAACATTCATATAGACATTGGCGAACAATTGCGAAGTAAGATTGCCGAGCGGCAGGCCGACGCCCGCTATCCCCCTCTTTCCAAGAGGGGGCTCGGGGGGAGTTGCCGAAGTTGATGCTCCCACTCCCCCGGCCGCTGACGCGGCCACCCCCTCTCGGGCAGAGGGGGATGTGAAGCTCCCTACCACTTCGCCGAGCAACCGCATAATATCTTTATTCGGAATATATCCGCTTAAAATTTCCAACAAAATTTCATGATCAATGCTCGCAAAAAACTTGCGGATGTCGCATTTTAACACCCAGCAGGTACGAGTGTGGTTATGGCTGACCTTATACGCCAACGCCTGAAAACGACCTATCGCCTTATGTGTGCCTTTGTCTATTCGGCAAGAATACGAATCGCCAATAAATGTCCGCTCAAAAAACGGATATAGCACGCGGTAAATGGCGTGATGAACCAGCCGGTCGCGCACGCGATACCGTTCGGTTTCTAGTTGGTAAATCATTGACATTTAAGCTAAGTTTAGCTAAACTAAAGAGTTTTAACTCCTAATTTAGCTAAAATGTCAACCCATCACCATCCGCATTGTCCGCAATG
>Ga0172381_10000465_pt1 | contig 48842 bp, 46 predicted proteins | sample Leawel6488metaG_FD_119754 | JGI IMG/M metagenome (GOLD analysis project Ga0172381, IMG submission 119754) | Leachate microbial communities from a municipal landfill in Southern Ontario, Canada - Leachate well 64-88 metaG | ecosystem: Engineered > Solid waste > Landfill > Unclassified | place... | reverse complement strand
CTGGTTGGCATAGCGGAATGTATGTTGCCCGGATAGTCTTCATGAAAGAGGTAGTGGCAAGTGCAAAGTTCCTGGTGCTTGGCTGATCCATGTTAACCTGGATTATTCACAAACCAAAATTTCTGGAAAAAAGCGATGCCAGAGAAAGGGTGGGCCGTGCGGGTTTTCGGAATGTGGTTTGCGAAACAGGATGATTTGTCTCTCGTAATAACAACAACCCTCCATCTGAAGAAATCTTCCCGGCTGAAAAGCTCATCTCTATTGGCTTTTTGCAAACCGGAGATAGGTTAAAAAGAGGTGAAGAAAAAGTATTGATCTCAGAAATTGGGTTGGCATTGGGACTTTTTGTATCTTCACTCATGGAAAGGTTTGTTTTTGTTTTGCAGCCTCAAAGATAGTAAATATCAATGGGTTAACAAACTTTTCCTATTTTTTAGAAATAATTCAGGCTAACAGTCATAGAGCCAACTGTTAGGCTTTTTCCTGTTTAAATATACTACTAATTGGAAGTATTCACTCCGATGCAATAATAGGAGAATCCCTTCCGCTTCATTTCTGCGATTTCGTATATATTTCGGCCATCAAAAATAACAGGTTCTTTCAATAATTTCCGGATAATATTGAAGTTCGGAAATTTGAATTCAGGCCATTCTGTGATGAGCATTAGGCAATCGGCATCAATTAAAGTATCGTATTGATCAGGGGCAAAATAAATTTTATCCCCCAGGATACGCTCAGCTTCATGCATCGCAACCGGATCGTATGCTTTTACTTTGACACCGGCTTCCAATAGTTTTTTTATTATTACCAGAGAGGGCGCTTCCCGCATATCATCAGTTTGTGGTTTAAATGATAGCCCCCAGAGCGCCACGGTTTTACCTTTAATATCTCCATTATAATGCTTCGCCATTTTATTGAACAAAACCGCTTTCTGATCCTCATTCACTGCTTCTACCGCTTTCAGCACCCGGAGGCTATGTTTGAAATCATCGGAGGTGTGGATCAGGGCTTTAACATCTTTTGGAAAGCAGGACCCGCCATATCCAATGCCGGGATAAATAAATTTATTTCCAATACGTGTATCGGAACCAATTCCTCTTCTCACCATATTGATATCAGCGCCAACGATTTCACATAAATTAGCAATGTCATTCATAAAACTGATTTTCGTGGCCAACATAGAGTTGGCGGCATATTTGGTCATTTCAGCGGAAGTGATATCCATAAAAATAACCGGATGGCCATTCAAGGTAAAAGGTTTATAGAGTGATTTCATCAACTCCTCCGCACGGGCAGAATTACAGCCCACAACGATACGATCAGGTTTTAGAAAATCATCAATGGCTGCTCCTTCTTTCAAAAATTCAGGATTAGAGGCAACATCAAATTCAAGATCAATACCTCGTTTATCCAGTTCCTCCTGAATGGCTTTCTTTACTTTTTCGGCAGTTCCTACCGGAACGGTACTTTTGGTGACGATCAGCAAATAATCTTTCATGTATCGCCCACATTCACGGGCTACACTAATTACATATTGGAGGTCGGCGCTTCCGTCTTCATCAGGAGGTGTCCCTACTGCGCTGAAAACTACTTCACAGTTTTCGAGTGCTTCCGCGAGGTTAGTAGTAAAGTTCAGCCGTTCTTTTTTCATGTTACGGTGAACCATTTCTTCCAATCCCGGTTCATAAATAGGAATGATCCCATTTTTGAGATTATCGATTTTCTTTTGGTCAATATCAACACAAACGACATCAATACCGACTTCAGCGAAACAGGTGCCGGTTACCAGACCGACATACCCAGATCCAACGATAGCAACTTTCATAGGGATTTTTATTAATGTGCGAACAAATATAATAATATTATTCAAAAATTAAGATGTGTTTGAATTGCCCGAACATCCTGCTTCAGTTGCTTGATGGTTTCAACGAGGTGATAATTTTCGGCAGTCGGGTTTTCCGGTATGGTTGGACTGATATAATGAACAAATTGCCAGATTTCCCTGATCTCCTTGACCATAAGATCAAAAGGCTCATACAAGGGGTTGAGAGAATGTAAGATCAATTTGTTTTCACTTTTGATCCTGTTCTCCACGACCTTAAATACAATGCCATCCTCAACGGTAAGAACAATGCAAGCATCCTTGTCGCGAACGGTCAACCAATCCTGAACGAAGACACCGGTAACCCAGGATCTATGGGGGATGGGAAGCATAGAATCTCCGCTGATTTGAAAAGTACGGTACTTTTTTTGTTTTGAAAGAAAGGGCAACCGGAAAGTGGGTAAAATACTGATGTACTCTGGATCGGCAAAACCACTTGTATAGCCAGCTTTCGCTTTCTCCGACACCAACTCGATATTTTCTTCATTGTCTTTCCCAATTGTTGTAGCCAGAATACGAAGGTGGGTCCCTTTCAGGTAAACATCAAATCCCCGTTCGATCTGCCGGAGCTGGCTTTCAGGCAATTTTTGCAGATTTATCTTAATCAGGGTATCGATCGCGATGTTGAAGTAATTGGAAAACCGTATCAATGTATCCATTCCGGGTTGGGCAATCCCATTTTCATATCCACTGAGAGTGGACCGTTTTATTTCAAGCGTTTGGGCAACATCGTCCTGAGTGCGATTTAGTCGCTTGCGCATAAATTTAATATTGGAACCGAAATACATTTTTCTTGCGTTTTTATAAATTATGATTATATTGTAGTCGTAAATTTGATTAAAAACACGACAAAGATAATAAAAAAAATAGTAAAAAATATGATTTTGGGAGTTACCTTTTGAATTATTTCTGGATTAAGAAGAAAAAACTGTTATACAAATTAAAGTTGAAAGCCCGTCAATGATTTTACTATTCACCATTTCTGCTTATGATAGTTGCCCGTAACATAGTCCATCTTGATCTTGATGCCTTCTTTGTTTCCGTTGAGCGCCTGATCCGCCCTGAGTTGACAGGGAGGCCTGTGATCATTGGGGGAACTTCCGATCGTGGCGTGGTAGCCAGTTGCAGCTATGAAGCCCGGCGGTTTGGGGTAAGTTCAGCAATGCCCATGAAAATGGCCCGGATGTTGTGCCGCGATGCAGCCATTATCAGGGGAGATATGGAATTATATTCCAGATATTCACATACGGTTACAGAGATCATTGCTGAACGGGCACCCCTTTACGAGAAGGCATCCATTGATGAACATTATATCGATATCACCGGGATGGACCGGTTTTTCGGTTTGCTGAAATGGGCTCATGAATTGCGGCAAACCATTGTTAAAAATACCGGGTTGCCTATCTCTTTTGGTTTGTCGGTGAACAAAACCGTTTCTAAAATTGCTACCGGTGAAGCCAAGCCAAATGGGGAATTACAGGTGCCGGGAGAAGAAGTGAAATCTTTTCTTTCACCCCTTTCCATCCGGAAGATTCCGGGCATAGGAGAGAAAACTTACCCATTGCTTCGCTCTATGGGTATTGTTACAATCGACACCCTGAGCCATATCCCTGTGGAGATGATGGAACGTGTGATGGGAAAATGTGGTCTTGTGCTTTGGGAAAAGGCCAATGGCATAGACCGTACCCCCGTTTATCCATATCAGGAGGCCAAATCGGTGAGTGCCGAAACTACCTTTGAACAGGACAGCATCAACATCATCATGATGAAAGATCTCTTGGTGAAGATGGTAGAGAAGATTTCCTTTGAACTGCGCGATAAGCAAAAACTCACCTCTTGTGTTACAGTGAAAATCCGTTACTCGAATTTCGACACCCACACGCTGCAGAAACAGGTGCCATATACCGCTTTCGACCATCAGCTTATCCCTGTGGTGAAGGAACTTTTCGACCATCTGTATCAACGCCGTATGCTGATACGCCTGATCGGTGTGCGCTTCAGCGGGCTCATTTCCGGAAACCCGCAACTCAATATGTTCGAGGATAGTACTGAAATGGTAACCCTGTATCAAACCATTGACCGGATCCGGCGGAAGTATGGGCAGAAGAGCATCGGAAGAGCAGTGACCATGAGAAATAGTGAAATTATGAAATAGCGAAATGTATTTAAATTGTCATACGTATTATTCACTTCGTTACGGAACCATATCCGTGGCTGATCTTGTGGAGGAAGGGGTGAGAAATCATGCTTCTGCACTGTGTCTTACGGATATCAATAACTCTACCGGTATCGTGGATTTTGTGGCTGCCTGTAAAGAACGTGGCATCAAACCCATTGCAGGGATTGAGTTCCGTCGGGATAATCGATTGCTGTATATTGGATTGGCCAAGAACAACGAAGGTTTTCGTGAGCTGAATGAATTTCTTAGTCATTACAACCTGAACAATCTTCCGCTTCCCGATCAAACTCCGGAATTCAACAATGTATACACCATCTATCCATTCCAAAATAGTGAAATAGCGAAATGGCGAAATGGCGAAATTTTGTCACCTGAAACATTTGTTGGCATAAGGCCTTCCGAGCTCAATGCTTTTTTTCTTTCCCGCCACCGTGATCTGATTTCCAGGATGGTGCTTATGGCACCGGTTACTTTCCGGAATGAAAAGGAATACGAGTTACATCGGAATTTCAGAGCAGTAGATAACAATGTCCTGTTGAGTCGCCTCGAATCCGACCAGCTTGCTGCTGCCGATGAGTTTATGCGTCCCATAGATAAGTTGATCGAGATCTGTGCAGCTTTCCCCGCGATTATCCAAAACACGGAAAAACTCATCGACTCATGTTCCATCGATTTCGATTATAAAAGTTGTAAAAACAAACGGACCTTCACCGGAACTCTTTATGATGACCGAATATTGCTTGAAAAACTGGCTATGGACGGATTGGAATACCGATATGGAAAATACCATACAGAAGCGATCGATAGGATCAGACATGAATTGGAGGTTATTTGCAATATGAAATTTGCCGCCTATTTCCTCATTGCCTGGGACATCATCCGGTATTCTATGTCACGGGGATTTTATCACGTGGGGCGGGGGAGTGGAGCCAACAGTATTGTGGCTTATTGCCTGAAGATTACCGATGTGGATCCCATCGATCTCGACCTCTATTTCGAGCGATTTATCAATTCTAAGCGGACTTTTCCTCCCGATTTCGATATCGATTATTCCTGGAAAGAACGCGATGCGGTGCTGGATTATATTTTTAAAAGATATGGCCGTGGTTCCACCGCACTTCTTGGAGCAATGTCAACGTTTAAGGACAAATCCATTTATCGGGAATTGGGAAAAGTACATGGACTCCCAATGCAAGAGATGGATGCATTTTTAAAACATCCAGAAGAAGCGATTAATCAAAATGATATTGTTCGGAAGATTCATGATCTGGGTGAGATGATGGCCGATTTTCCGAACCTGCGCAGCATCCATGCCGGTGGCGTTCTGATCTCTGAAGAACCCATCACTTGTTATACCGCACTGGATCTGCCTTCCAAGGGATTTCCTACCACCCAATGGGACATGTATGTTGCCGAAGATATTGGTTTTGAAAAACTCGATATCTTAAGTCAGCGGGGTATCGGACATATTTACGAAACAGCCGAAATCGTTAAGAAAAACCGGAGGTATAATGTAGATGTACACCGGATAGGGGAGTTTAAAAAAGATGAAAAAGTAAGGGAGCTTTTGCGAAAAGGGAAAACAATCGGCTGTTTTTATGTGGAAAGTCCTGCCATGAGAGGATTATTAAAAAAACTTCAATGTGATAACTATCGTAGTCTGGTTGCTGCCAGCTCAATTATCCGTCCGGGAGTGGCTCGATCGGGAATGATGAAGGAGTATATTTATCGCTTTCACCATCCGGATAAAATCAGGTATCTGCATCCGGTTATGGAAGAACAATTGAAAGAAACGTATGGGGTGATGGTTTATCAGGAAGATGTTTTGAAAATTTGTCACCATTTTGCTGGTCTCGATCTGGCAGATTCCGATGTGTTACGGCGTGCCATGAGTGGAAAATACCGTTCGAAAAAAGAGTTGCAGCGGATCATCGATAAGTTTTTCGACAATTGCAGGAAATCAGGATATCCAGAAATAGTGATCAAAGAGGTTTGGCGGCAAATCGAATCCTTTGCAGGGTATTCATTTTCGAAAGCCCATTCGGCTTCTTATGCCGTGGAAAGCTACCAGAGCTTGTTTCTGAAAGCCCATTTTCCATTGGAATTTATGGTTGGGGTGATTAATAATTTTGGGGGATTCTATCCCGGTTGGGTCTATTTTAATGAAGCTCATATTTTGGGAGGGAAGATCCATTTGCCTTGTGTCAACCAGAGTGAATATAAAACCAGTATTTGCGAAAATAATATCTATATTGGATTTATTCATATCAGTGATCTTGAAAATCAGGTAGGAAAATCGATTTACGATTTACGATTTACAACCCGTGATTTACAAAAAACGGAAGAGCCATACAAAGACCTTGAGGATTTCGTAGAGCGGGTCCCCATCACCCTTGATCAACTTATCATTCTTATCCGGGTTGGTGCTTTTCGTTTTACAGGGAAGCCAAAAGCAACTCTGTTATGGGAAGCACACATGTTGTTGGGGAAAATTAAATCATCACCGATCCGACATCAATCATTCGATGCTCAAAATCCGGATTCGTCAATTGACAATTACCAATTACCAATTATCAACGCTGTGACTTCAAAAAATTATGAACTTCCGGTTCTCTGGCAAAGCCATCTTGAAGAGGTTTATGACGAAATTGAGCTTTTGGGTTGGCCTGTAACCCATAGTTGGTTTGATCTTCTGGAAACTTCTTTCAGAGGAGAGATCATGGCTTTGGATATGATCCACCATGTTAAAAAACGAGTACGTATGCTTGGATTGCTGGTAACCATTAAATATGCTCGTACCGTAAAGAAGGAATGGATGCACTTTGGAACTTTTATCGATGTGAATGGACAGTTTTTCGATACCGTTCATTTTCCACAGGTTGTTAATAAATTTCCTTTCCGGGGAGAAGGGATTTACCTGATCCTTGGGAAAATCGTGGAAGAGTTTGGTTTTCCCAGTCTGGAAGTGGAGAAAATGGCAAAAATGCCGTTTAAAAAAGACCCACGTGGATAAAGTTGTCGGGTAATTCTTGTAAAGTATTATCTTTGTGGCCGCTACTCTAAAAAACATACTGTGACTTTTGTAAACAATAACATTTTCCCTGTTCATCATGAAATTCTTTCCAGGGAAGAAAAAGAAAAACTTCTTCATCAGCGGGCAAAAGTAATCTGGTTCACTGGACTCTCCGGAGCAGGGAAAACAACCCTGGCGAAATATTTAGAGGAAGACCTGTGGAAGCGTGGGTTTCTGACACAAATCTTAGATGGAGATAATGTCCGGTCGGGAATCAACAACAATCTTGGATTTTCACCTGATGATCGGCTTGAAAACATTCGCAGAATTGCTGAAGTTTCAAGGCTATTTCTCGATTGCGGAATTATTACCATCAATTGTTTCATTAGCCCAACCGAAAAACTACGCGATTTGGCAAGGGAAATTATCGGGGAGAAAGATTTTATTGAAATATTTGTAAATGCTCCGATTGGAGTTTGTGAAGAACGTGATGTGAAGGGTCTTTATTCGCGGGCACGCAGAGGAGAGATCAAAGAATTTACTGGCATTACAGCGCCTTTTGATGCACCGATTAAATTTGATATGGAAATCCAGACCGATTTGTTGTCCATCGAAGAATCAGTCAAGAAACTCCTGACGCTGGTATTGCCCAGTATCCAATATTCCTGAAAACTGTTTTTTTCCTAAAATCAGAGGGTTACGTTTACTACTGGCATTTTAGCAGCATGTAATATCTCTTTGGTTTCTGAATTCATTAAGAATGCTACAATATTGCAATTACCAGGGATCCAGGTCGGTTGGGTATTAAACAGGAAAGTGTAATCTTTGGTGATAATGGTGTTTTCATCGGGGTCGGTAGTGAGCAAATCTCCCCAGGAACCATTAACAGATCCGCGCAAAACATCCATGAAGCAGAAGTGTTTGTAATAAGGAATGGAGTCACCAGGAACAGAATTCAACTGACCGCCATAAATACTATCTTCAAGAATGCATACACACAAATTGACCTGGCCACTTATTCCCTGAAGAAACTTTGTCCCGATATGGATTGCAAGAGATTTAGTGCCAGCATTGTACACGTTTTTAATGGTCAGGATAGCAAGTTTGGGTTGTTTAACAGCAACGCTAACAGCACCCGCCCACTGTGAAGGGACCGCTGATATTTTTCCATTGTATAAAGCTCTGTTGACCATTCCTTTTGGGTTCTGATCAATTTTAAATAGGGAATAATTATACCAATCGTTTCCGGTAGTACATCTGAAATCATCTTTTAAAATTCCACCATATTTAACCGAATCGGGTTGTGCAAAACTGCCGGCATGAACTGAGATGACAAACACCTGATTTGGATACAGCTCTTGTATACTCTGTGCCATTCTTGCTGCAGGAGCACAGTTCACACACTTATGTCCTGTGTAATCTTCTAAAATAACTGACCTCATATTCGTATCGGCATATACCGATTTAACGGTATAATAGGGCTCCTCAACCTTGGTACACGAAGGAAATAATAAACCAGCTAAAATTCCGATCAGCGTTATATATTTAAATATTTTCATGTTAAAAAAATTAATTCAATTATAAAATCTTCAAATTCTATCGATCATCCGGTATTTAGAAACTACTCGTTACCGTCAAGGTTACTCCATTGGCAGCAGGAACATATCGGCATACGCCACCAACACATATAATTCCTTCTCTCTGGCGACCCCATGATAAGGCAACACGCGTAGTATGATTGGTATATCCGGCACTCAATAAATAATAATGAAGTTGTTGTCCGGAATCTGAATTGCCATAGTTCCATTGATCTTGAACAGAGAGGAACCAGGCAGGTGCAACGGTATATTCAACCAGGGCAGCGGCCCAATTTCCTTTATCTTGTTTGGTCCATAAACCTTGAAACTCAAAGCGAAGATTGTTTTTCTTCGTGATATTCCATGAAATATCGGCTATTCCAATTTGGGAGTAAATTGTTCCATAATCGTTGGCATGGCCCTCAATAATATCTTTATTGTAGGTTTGATAGAGATAGGTAAAGATACCTTTCCAATTTTTCCCAAATTTTTTCGTCACTTCAATATTGGCATCCTGATAATAGACTTCACTACCGACGCTATAGAATGAGGTGTTGTAGCCCAGGGTACCGAGTTGGTTAACCATGGTGGTATCATTAAGAGCGGTTTTGTTAATCCCATTTACCTGCGAAAAATTTGCAGCGATGCTCAATCCTGTTTTTCCTCCTAAGGTTGAATTTTTAGGAAAATGGATTGTTACCGTTCCTGAAATTCCAACTTCCCCGTCGGGCTGGGTGGCATACGGATACATACTGGCTAATGCATAAGTGTGTTCCTTGGTAATGGAAGGTAAATAATTGATGTTTACCATATTATTGGCAATGGTACGGTCGGACTTGTAACTCATGTTATCAATCCATTTCGACATTAAGGATATCCCAAGTCCTTTCTTTGAATAGGAGAAGTTGGTGAATAACCCATTACCATCCTTGTAGATGTAATTGTTGAGGGCATTCGGGTCATTAATCTTATGAGCATATTCAGTGAACCAGTTAAATCCTCCGATATTCAGGTTGAAACGTCCACCGTAATTTGAAACATTCTCCGGCATTTTTAAAAGATAGATTTTTCCGTTATCTGCTATTTCCTTCGTTTTCCCTTGTTGATAATCACTCACAAATGATCCTCCGAGTGTAAGTTTAACCTTGGCATCGGATAAGGAAGTGAACATATCATTCAAATAAAAATCTGCATCAAATCCTTTCACAATTCCACGGTTATAATCTTTATACGGCTCCCAATAATAGCGCTGTACCCCGTATACTCCCTTTAAGGTTATTCCTTTATACGGCATCACTTTGACACGGAGCCCTCGAATGGAATTGTCATAACCAAGGGTCCACTCCTGATATGTACGCAACATCATGCCATTTCCGAATTGCTCGTAAAAATTACCGGCTGTGATATCGATAAAATCATTTTTATAATTGGCATAAAAATAGGGAACGCCAACCCCGTTATTTTGAACATCATAGCCGGTCAATGCAGGCAAGTATGCCTCAAAACGCAGGCCAGCCGTGAAATTTCCAAGAGAATAGTTGACTTCTGTAAAACCGTTCATCCGCATTAATTTTCCATCGAGCGTAGAATCGGTGATTCCCATTTTGTTATCCTGAAGATAATAAACCGCATCAAGCTGAGTGCTTCCATGGACTTCGCTGCCTTTTAAAATATCCTGAGCATGAATAGCTCCAGGAATTATGCATAACGACCATAAAAATCCAACAACCAATAAAGTCCCTTTTTTCAAAGTCATTAGTATTAGGTATTTGTGAAATAAACAGAAAGAATTAAATTACTTGATTTCTTCTCCTTTATTCAATTTACGGACAAGTTCGATGAGTTCCAATTCATCCCCTTCGGCAAAGGAAGTATGTTGCCAAACAACTTCTCCATTTCCATTGAGGAGGAAAGTATGGGGTATCGGGCCAACATTCATAGCTCGTTTGAAATCGCTATTGGGATCGAGCAAGACTGTGTAATCCCACCCTTTTCCATTCACAAGAGGCGCTACCAGGTTTGCTGAACGGGCATCGTCAACAGAGACTGCATAGAGTTTTACGCCAGTTTCCTTTACCCATTCATCATAAACATCGGCCATGGTGGTTAATTCACGGATACAGGGTTTACACCAGGTAGCCCAAAAACTGATGATGATCGGTTTTCCATCGTTGGAGATATCTGACGATTTGAATGCCAATCCTTTGATGTCTTTAATGGTGACATCAGGTAATTTTTTGTATTTGAAAATATTTGTCTGAGCAAATGTTACGGATGACAAGAGTGACAAGACAAGTAACCATTGAATTTTTCTCATGAATCTTATTTTTTTGCAAAAATAAAAATTTCATGGGAATTCAGACCAATCATTCTTGATTTCTCGGGAATTACTTTTTTATCTTTCCTTGGAATCCTGATGTTTTTAATGGAAGGTAAAGATTTAAACCACACAAATCGACCGATGAAAGGCAAGAATCCATCGGTCGACACTCCCAAATTGTTTCAGGTTGCTGGCCTGGAAGAATTATTGCGGTAGTTTTTTGTCTTTAATTGGGATAATTCCGGCCATTTCTCCCAGAACGTTTACCAGATCGGATCCTGCAGGAACCACAATCTTTGCATTTTCCTTCAGGGATGTTTCTAACATCTGTATCTTTCTCAGAATTTGAGCATTCCCGACAAAAAATCTTTCGGCTGCTTCGTTAACCAATTGAATGGCTTGTGCATCGCCTTCAGCTTTTAGGATGGCTGCTTGCTTAATCCCTTCGGCTTTTCTGATTTCTGCCCGCTTTTCACCATCTGCGCGGGTTTCAGTTGCTGTGGCAAAATCGATGGCTGCAATTTTTTCATTCTCAGCTTTAACAATTTTATTCATCGTTTCCTGAACATCCTTGGGAGGTTCAATCTCTTTCAACTCGGTACGGATGATCTCAATGCCCCAATGGGCCGTTTCCTCCAATAATGTTGTATGGAGTTCCTTATTAATCCTTCCCCGTTCGCTGTTGGCCGATTTTAAAGTGAGTGTTCCAATGATGTTACGAAGTGTGGTGCGTGCAAGATTGACAATTTGATATTCAATGCTGTTTACATTGTATTGTGAGAACTTAACACTAACTTCATCCGACTTGATTTTAAAATAGACCTGTGCATCTACTTTAGCATTCAGGTTATCATTGGTAATAATTTCTTGTGGGTCGGCGTTGATCATTTTTTCAGTGACATTGACCTGATACATCATTTCAATTCCAGGAATAATCCAGTGAAATCCGGGCATCGAAAAACGATTGTATTTTCCGAATCGCTCAACAAGTCCCCGATGGGTGGGCCGAATAATCCGGATGCCCATAAAAAAAAGAAGGAGAATAATACCGAAGATAATTAATATTGAAAATTGGCTCATGTTTTTGATTTTTTTAAATATAGTCTGATTTTTTTGTTGAACAAATTTACGAAATATTCTGGTTCGAAACAATTTTTATAATTTAGCCATGGAATTTTAAACCATTTTTCAATATGAAACGAACCTTATTCTCACTGGTTGTTATCCTCCTTTGCCTTTCAAATCTTTTCATTGGTTGTAACAATACATCAAAAAAAATTAGTGCAAACACGGACGATTCTCTTCTTCAGGCAAAGATCAACGAATTTGCAGTAGTCAAACTGACTACAGACCTTTCAAAGTTGACTACTAAAGAAAAACAGATGATTCCGTTGCTGATTGAGGCCAGTAAGATTATGGACGATCTTTACTGGGAACAAGTGATCGGAGATAAAAAAAAGTTTATGGACACAATTTCAGATCCACTGATCCGGCAGTTTGCTGAAATAAACTATGGCCCTTGGGAAAGATTGAATGATAATAAGTCTTTCGTTAAAGGTATTGGGGAAAAGCCCGCAGGTGCCAATTTTTATCCCAAGGACATGACCAAAGAGGAGTTTGAAAAATGGCAAGATAAAGATAAAACGAGTCAATATTCAATTATCCGAAGAAACGATGCGAAGGGGTTAAAAAATCTCTGGTATCATGAAGCCTATAAAGCTAAACTGAGCCAGGCTTCCGATTTGTTAAAAAAAGCTGCCTCTCTGGCCGAAGATGCCGGTTTGAAGAAATATCTTTCACTTAGGGCGCAGGCACTGATCACCGACGATTATTTTGCCAGTGATATTGCGTGGATGGAAATGAAAAATAATACCCTGGATTTTGTGATTGGGCCCATTGAGAATTATGAAGATGCTTTGTTTGGATACAAAACTGCCTACGAATCAGCCTTATTGGTAAAGGATAAAGAGTGGAGTCAAAAATTGGCAAAATTTGCTAAATTTTTACCCGAACTGCAACAGCAACTACCGGTGGATGAAAAATTTAAAAAAGAGAAACCCGGAACCGATTCCGACCTCAATGCGTATGATATTATTTATGTTTCAGGTCATTCCAATGCCGGCAGTAAGACCATTGCCATTAATCTTCCGAACGATGAAAAGGTACAAATGGCCAAAGGTTCCCGTAGATTACAACTAAAAAATGCCATGCGGGCGAAGTTTGACAATATTCTTGTACCTATTGCCGGAGTTTTGATAGATACAACGCAGCGTAAGAATATTAAGTTCGATGCTTTTTTCTCCAATGTGATGTTTCATGAAGTAGCTCACGGCCTTGGAATTAAAAATACCATTACCGGAAAAGGGACCGTACGGGAGGCCTTGAAAGAAAAGTATGCTTCCTTTGAAGAAGCTAAGGCAGATATACTGGGGCTTTTTCTGACTGTTAAACTAATTGAAAAAGGAGAAATCCAAGGTATTTCTCCGGAAGATTGCTTCGTGACTTATATGGCCGGATTGATTCGTTCGGTTCGTTTTGGTGCTGCCAGCGCACACGGAAAAGCCAATATGATGTGTTTTAACTTTTTTGCGAAAAATGGTGCCTTTGAACGCGAAACCAATGGAAAGTATAAAGTAAATTTCGAAAAAATCCGTACGGCTATGAACGCTTGGGCTGCTCAGATATTACTTTTTGAAGGTACTGGCGATTATCAGGGGGCTACTGCTTATCTCGAAACGAATGGAAAAATTCCCGGAACCTTGCAATCCGATCTCGATCAGTTGAAAAAAGCGAATATCCCGGTCGATATTGTGTATGAGCAGGGAATGGCTGCTTTGGGATTGTAATTAATGCGACGATCCAGGCACAAAGGCATTTCCCTTGTCGGTTGTTTTTGAGAGGAAATGATGCTATCCAATAAAAAGCCCTTCAATTCTGACTCGGTAACTACCGTCTTTTTGACGTGTTACAGCGTTCACCAGGCCGCTGTGTCTCCACTGCAGCATACAACGACGTGGTAAAAACCAGTATCTGCGTCCCAATTCAATTTTCTCTTTCGACTCCTTAATGATTCCTTCATAGCCCTCTGCAATGTAATAACCGACGTCGATGAAGCCTTCTGACCTGGGGCGGAGTGGACCGGTAACACACCAGTTGATCACTCCATTTCGTGGATCTGAATCGGTTACAACGCCACAATGGGTGATTGGGCATCCGCATGACATCCCCATCGGACGGCCGATCATGACATCTCCTTTTTTAACTCCAAGTTCTTTGGTAAGTTGAGGATTATAAGGAAGTATTGTTTCTCTGGGACCCGGTTCATTTTCAAAGCAATCAAGAATGAAATCAAAGTCACGGTTCAGGTGATCCTTCCAACCCATTTTTTCTCCAATGCGACCGGCATCCTTGCAATCGATGCAATTGGTCATTTTTTTAGTCTCTGATCCATTATTCTTAATATGGATACACATCGTTAACGCGGTTTCAGAGTTATCAACTGCCAGTGCAAATTCATTGCAGGTTTTATATCCGCAAGCACCACAGTTGAGTAGTGGAAGTTGTTTTATGGTATTACTTTCTTGGATTTCTGTTCTCATAGTATTAAAATTTGTATTTATATTGTTTAGATGATCATCGTTGTGCACAGGAAATCATTGAATTATCAGAAAAAATTGATGTCAGGCTTTTCAGTGTTTTACTCAATGAATTCATAAAAATATCTATATCTTCCTCCGTTGTAAATCGCCCCATGCTCACTCTGATGGCTCCTCTTGCTTCAAATGGATTCAGACCGATTGCCTGAAGGACATGCGATGCCTGATGTGATGTGTCGTTTGAGGAACAGGCAGAACCGGCAGAAACTGCAATTCCCATTTCATCGAGCAGCAACAATAACCGAATGGTTTCTCCCTCCAATCCGTGAAAACCGAGACTTAAATGACCCGGTAACCGTTGGCTGTGATGTCCATTGATGTATGCATTGGGAAAATTAGAAAAGACAAAATCAACCATTTTTTTTCTTAACAGAGAAAGGCGTATTTCTTCACTTTTCATCTCCTGTAAGCTAAGTTCAGCCGCTTTTGCGAAACCCACTATTGCCGGAATGTTTTCGGTGGATGAACGCAATCCTGCTTCCTGTCCTCCGCCATGCAAAAGAGCTTCCAGATTGACTCCTTTTCTGATGTACAAAGCCCCGATACCTTTTGGACCATAGATTTTATGAGCATTGATTGTAAGCAGATCCACCCCGGCTTTATTTACATCTATCGGAATTTTGCCGAACGATTGACAAGCATCAGAATGGAAATAAATATTGCGTTCCTTGCAAATTTGTCCGATTTTTTCAAGGGGTTCAATGGTACCAATCTCGTTGTTGGCATGCATGACCGATACAAGAACTGTTTTGGGATTGATTACTTCCTTTAGCCTTTCGAGATCGACAATTCCATCAGAATCAACCGGAAGGTATGTGATATAGTACCCCTCATCATTGAGCCATTCACAAGTATTCAGGATACAATCATGTTCAATGGAAGACACAATAATGTGGCGGCCTTTATGCTGATTTGCATGGGCGATCCCTTTCAAAACCCAATTGTTCGATTCCGTTCCACTTGAGGTAAAGAAAACCTCATTTGGATTGGCCACGATGCATTGGGCAATGGTTGTCCGTGATTTTTCCAGAAGTTCCTTTGCACGAGTGCCAAAATGATGCAAACTTGATGCATTTCCAAAGTCCAGTGAAAAAGCAGGAAGCATTGATTCCAGCACCCGTTCGTCGACACAAGTTGTGGCGGCATTGTCAAGATAAATATTGTGTTTATGCATATTGTTTTTATTCACCGACATAAACAAGGTCTTGTTCAAGAGTACGTAATACACCAAAATGGTTTTTAGCTCCGATCTCTTTTTTTCCTACGCAAATGGTACATGTTCCTACTGGTGGATTTCCCCGAAGGAACATGGGGAATTCAACATCGTTGGTTTTAAGGATTTGTTTTACTATCGGATCGATTCCGATGCCATACAGGGCATTACTTTCAACAACGGTTATACGTTTTGCCGATTCCAGTACCCGATAACGGAATACTTCACGCTCGGCCTGAGAAATCAGATCGATTTTCGTAATGACGCTGATATCGGCCAAGGTGAGCATTGGACCGATTTTACGGGGGAGATTCATTCCGCTGGTGGCCTCGAGGACAACAATTCCCAATGAATTTTCCACATACGGGGAGCAACGCAAACACAAGCCGGCTGTTTCAACGAAAAGGTAGCTTGCTCCTGCTTTTTCTGCCCATTCAACAGCTTCGTCAAGAACCACTACATTACAATGATCGGGGCATAATTCCCCGGAATAGATTTTTTTTACCGGGATCCCGAACTCTTTTTCTATAATGATATCATCATCAGCATAAAGGACATCTATTTTAACAAAGGCGGTTTTAATCTGCCTTGCACTCATTCGTTTTATTACTTGCCTGATTACCGTGGTTTTCCCGCAAGTGGGAGGCCCGGCAAAAATTACTAGTTTCATATTGGACAATTAAAAGGTTAATACATTGAAATTTTCCTTGAAAACAGCTTCAGTAAGCTCGTCTCCCGATCGGATAATCTGCCTGAAATTGAGCATCATATCGTCGATTTGCTTCATTTTACTAACTACTTTCTTTTCTTCCTGCCGGGTAGTGATCAGTTGTTGCATTGCCCCGTTTTTCATCACAATTCTGAAATCCGACATCAGGGCAATACAGGGATCATGAGTAACAAAGACGAAGATTTTTTTGTATTTCTTCAATAATTCAAGTGCCTTGGTCCGATGAATTCCGGCATTTTCTATTTCATCAAGTAAAATGATGGGGGAATGGCCAATCACCACTGCATCGGCAATTAGCAGCGACCGTGTTTGACCTCCCGACAACTCGGTCATGGCGATATCTCTCATAATGGGTTCACCGGTAAGTTCATTGGCAAAGTTGAGTGTCTCCGTAATGATGGATCCAACTTCACCAGCGCCGCGGACTTTTGCATGAATAACCAGGAAATCCTCAACCGGAAGATCACTAAGGAAATTGGTATGCTGTGAAATCAAGGCAATTGGGTGATGGGAGGGATCAAAAATGAAATCTTCGGGTACCGGTTCATCATTGATCGTAATCCGCCTTCCGGATGGAGTGTTTTGGTTGGCAAAAAGTTCGATGTCATTAATCAGCGTGGTTTTTCCACATCCTGTAGGGCCAACGATACTGACAATATCGCCAACTTCCAAACTGAATTCCTTTACCTTTTCCTCTGAGTCATCTTTTCCGAAGCCTCCATACACCGTTATCTTATGTACATCCATGGTCAATAATTTTTTTACAAAAATACACACTATGTCTATCAATTTAGTGTACATTTGCCCTGAATATTTGATAGTACAGTATTAAATATTCTATACTCAAGATTTTAAAATCATGGATTTTAAGGATGACAGCCATTCCCTGATCGACTGCAACAATTGTTTGTTGAACAGGTTAACTCATCAATATTTGAATGAAGATGAGCGAAACAGAGTATGCGGGAAAGCAACCCAATTACATTTTAAAAAAGGGGAATCCATCTTAAAGCAGGGAGCTACTTCGACCAGTATCGGATTCCTTCACAAAGGAATCGTCAAATTTACCTATCAGAAAGATGCCACGAAGAATTATATAATGACAGTGGTTTCAGGGCCCAAATTAATTGGGCAGGCTAATCTGTTTTTTAAAGAGCGGAATATTTTTTCTATTATTGCCATTGAAGATTGTGATACCTGTTTTTTTAATAGCAGAGATATGATGGCAGTTCTGGAAAATCATGGTAATCTTCTGCTTGTGCTTGTTGACCACTCGTCTGATATGTTTCAATCTTCTATTTTTAATTTCATCAGTCTTGCCCATAATCATGTTTATGGGAGGATAGCGGACATTTTGATTTTTCTTTGGGAAAATGTTTATAAAAAATCGGAATACGATTTTTCGTTAACCAGAAAGGAAATTTCGGAATTTGCAGCCTGCTCGCATGAAAATGTTATCTCTGTTTTATCAAATTTTAACAGAGAGGGATTGATTACCTTTGAAGGAAGGAAAATCATCATCAAAGATTTGGACAAATTAAAAGAAATCAGTAAAAACGGATAATTGATTCAAGATGCTTTCGAAAAAGACAAGATATGCGATGGTTGCACTGACAAGGCTTGCCCGTGACTATGGCAAAGGAGCCATTCTAATCAGTGAATTAGCAAAAAGTGAAAAAATTCCTCAGCGATTTCTTGAAAATATTTTACTTGAGTTAAAAAAAATCGGAATTCTGGGAAGCAAATTGGGCAAATCAGGAGGCTATTTTTTATTGCGTCATCCCAAAGATGTCAATTTAGCCGAAATCGTTCGCCAGTTTGAAGGCCCCATTGCCTTGTTGTACTGTGTGTCGGAGAAAGCTTATCAATCCTGTGAATTTTGCAAAGATGAGCGTACCTGTGCCATCCGGAAAGTGTTTAAAGAGATCAGAGATACCACCTTCGTAAAACTTGAGCATACCACGTTAGAAACTCTGATCGCTGAAACCTGATAGACAAACTGTGTTTTGTTGCCCTCCACAATAAGTTTCAATTCTTTCTCAGGATAATTGTCTCATTTGGAAACAATTTAATATTTATTTAGTTATCTTTACAAAAACATTACCTTTTAACATTGCCGTGTTATGATAACTTGTTTCCATGAACCATCCGATAAAAAATTTACCGAACCTTCTCATTGTTGACGACGCTGAGGAAAACCTGGTATTCATTGAAAACATCATTAAAAAAATAAAAATTAACCTGATCCAGGCCCTTTCTGGTTTTGAGGCCCTGAAGAAAACCGAGGGAATTGATTTAGCTTTGGCAATCATCGACGTGCGGATGCCCGAAATGAACGGATATGAGTTGGCATTGAAATTAAATAGTGAAAGATCGGGGAGGAAGGTGCCAATAATTTTTCTAACGGCAAATCAAGTTAATGAAATACAGATTTTTAAAGGGTATAATTCCGGGGCTGTCGATTATATTTTTAAACCAATCGATATTCATATTCTGTTATGTAAAATCAACATATTTGTTGATCTTTTCTATCAGAAACAAACAATTATCTCGGCAGCTGTAAAACAGAAAATTACTGCAGAAAAACTATCCAGAGTCGTTGACAGCCTTAAAAAAAGTGAAGAAAAATACCGGAGCTATATTGATTATGCCCCAGATGGTGTTTTTGTTACAGATGAGACCGGGAAATACATTGAAGTGAATAAAGCAGCATGTAGAATTACCGGATATTCAAAGAATGAGCTTCTAAATATGTCCATTACGGATATACTCCCGAAAGAATCGTTAAAAAATGGGTTTGCATATTTCAGAAAGTTAGTAAAAACCGGTGTTTCAAAAGCCGATTTATTGTTCAAACATAAAAACGGGACAATACGATGGTGGACTGTAGAAGCCGTTAATCTTGATAACAAACGATTTCTTGGCTTTACAAAAGACATCACCGATCGGAAATCAGCCGAAAAAATGTTGCGGGAAAATGAAGATCAATTCCGAGCCATAACACAATCAGCAAATGATGCTATTATTACTGCCGATTGTACAGGAATGATATTAGGCTGGAACAAAGGGGCGGAAAAAATATTCGGTTATTCGGAAGAAGAAATTTCCGGAAAAAATCTTGCTATAATAATACCACAACCTTTTGCCAAATATCATAATAAAAATATTGAGCGCATTGTAAAAGGAGGAAGTTTTGTTATTATTGGTAAAACAGTTGAACTGCTTGGTTTGCATAAACATGGAAATGAGTTCCCAATAGAAATATCATTGGCAAGTTGGGAAACCACATCGGGTATGTTTTTTACGGGGATCATTCGTGATATCACCGAACGAAAAATGGCAGAACAGGCGCTAAAAGTAAGTGAGGAAAAATACAAAACAATGTTAAATGCCTCTCCGGATGGTATTTTATTGATCAACCTGAAAGGAATCATTACTGAGGTTTCTGAAATTGGGCTCGAATTATTTGGTGCCGATACCAGAGATGACCTGGTAGGCAAACATTTTTTTCGCTTCATTCCATCTGATGAAAAAAATACTGTTAGAGAAATTATTGACAAGACAATGAATGAAGGGCTTGCGCAGAATAATGGATTAAAAATCAGAAAGAAAAACCAATCGTTTTTTGCTGGTGAAACCAGCGCTACTTTAATACAGGACCCGAATGGGGCCCCTTTATCATACATGATCATCATCCGTGATATTTCCCAACGTAAGAAAATGGAGACTAAGCAGATGCATGCCGACCGTATGGCTAACCTGGGAGAAATGGCATCCGGCATTGCTCATGAAATCAACCAACCATTAAATATCATTTCCATGGTAATGGATAAGATTTTGTTCGAATCTGCCAAAACCGAAGCAATTGACATCGAATTCCTAAAAAATAAATCAAACAAAATATTCGAAAATATCACCCGGATAAGGAACATCATTGATCACATAAGGTCTTTTTCGAGAAGTCACGACGATTACCTGTTGACCGCTTTTGATATTAATTATAGCATAGAAAATGCTGTTTCGATGATATTGGAACAGTTCAAATACCTTGGAATCAACCTGAACCTCCAACTCGAAAAACAAATTCCTCAATTATTTGGCAATACATATAAATTTGAGCAGGTTATTGTTAATCTGTTGGTCAATGCCAAAGATGCCGTGGTAGATAAGAAAAACAAACAGGAAGAAAATACTGAAATGATCGTTGGAATCAAATCATATCAGGAGAATCAATTTCTTATTGTTGAAGTTACCGATAATGGTATTGGCATCACGAATGACGATATTAATAATATCATCCTTCCTTTTTATACTACCAAAGATGAAGGGAAGGGAACAGGGTTGGGATTGTCTATTTGTTATCAGATAATTAAAGAAATGAATGGAATCATCGAAATAACAAGCGACAAATTGAATGGAACAAAAATTAAGATTGTGCTGGATAGTCAAAAACAAAAGTAAAAATGGAAAAGAAGGACAAGATAAAAATCCTGATTCTTGATGATGAGAAGCAATTTACTGAAGAATTGAATGGGTTTTTCGTAGATTCCGATTTTGAGTCATTTGAGGCCAACACGGTTGCAGAAGGGAAAAAGATTTTAACCAATAAAGCTATTGACCTCCTGATCCTTGATGTACGTTTGCCCGGGGTGAATGGCCTGGATATTCTAAAAGAGGTTAAATCTCAATATCCCTTTATGGAGGTCATAATAATTTCGGCACATGGCGATATGGAAACTGTGATCAAAGCCATGCGACTTGGGGCATTCGATTATTTGCGTAAACCATTCAGATTTATTGACATTCAGATTGCCATTGAGCGGACCCAAAAATATCTTCAATTGCAACAAAAGTTGAAGCAGATGGAAGAAAAGAACTCATTGATCTCAAGAACCCTCGAGGAAAAAATCGATCGGCAATTTATCGGTATCAGTCCTCAGATTCAGGAGGTATTTGAACAAGCCATCACTGCTGCAAATTATCCTGATTCTAATGTATTGATTACCGGGGAAAGTGGAACAGGAAAAGAGAACATTGCCAGAATCATTCACTATTCAAGTGAAAGAAAGGATCATATTTTTTGTGCGGTTAACAGTAGTGCGATTACTAAAACACTTCTTGAGAGCGAATTTTTTGGACATAAAAAAGGATCTTTTACCGGAGCCATCAATGATAAAATGGGTTTCTTTGAAGTATGTAATCAGGGAACCTTGTTCCTTGATGAAATCGCCGATATGCCATTTAATCTACAGGCGAAAATTTTACGGGCAACCGAAGAAAAAGTAATCACCAGAGTTGGCGATACAAACCAGATTCACACCGATTTTCGGATCATTTCAGCCACCAATCATGATATCAATAAACGCGTGGAAAAGAAAAAATTCCGACTCGACCTGTTTCACCGGCTTAATACCCTGCATATACATATTCCTGCGCTCAAGGAAAGACGTGAAGATATCAAACCCTTACTCCTTCATTTTGTTGATGCCTATGCAACGAAATTTAATAAACCTAACCTTCATATCTCCAAGGAGGCCTTCGATGCACTCCAGAAATATGATTTTCCGGGAAATGTAAGGGAATTGAAAAATATGGTAGAAAGGGCCATTATTCTTAGCAAAGGCAATATTCTTGAAATAAATGACTTCCCGGTAAAACCGCATAATATTTCTTCATTGAAAGAACATCCGGATTCAATCAATTTGAAAATGCTTGAGATAAAAACGATCCGACAAGCCTTGCAAAGTTGCAAATACAATCAACAAGAAGCAGCTAATGCGTTGGGAATACACCGCGATGCACTCAGCCGGAAAATGAAAAAGCATAATATCACGGTTGGCAGAAGTGAAGCGTAACGCATTTTCGCGGACTTACGCGAATATAATGAAGAATATATCCTGATTTATTCAGTACGCTATCTCTGAATTTTATTTTTCTAAAATAAATATTTTTATTTAGCTTCTCATATTCAGACGAATAGCTGATGGTGATCACCTGATTTTAAGTTTCTGCATTTTCCGGCCTGCCATTTGTTTAATCCTATTGCATAAGAGGTAAACCGTCCCTCATGTAAAGAACGGTTTTTATAAATTAATAATAGGAGATAAAGAAATGGTAGAAAAGACAATCGGGTCGTCCAGCCTCGTAGAGGTGATTGACCGTATCCTTGACAAAGGTGTTGTGGTTGATGCATGGGTAAGAGTTTCACTGGTTGGTATCGAATTGCTTGCTATCGAAGCAAGGGTAGTCGTTGCCTCTGTTGAAACATACCTGAAATATGCAGAAGCAATCGGATTAACTGCTAAAGCCGCATAAGGCACATTGCAGTTAGGCAGTTATTCTTGCTAAAACATCCTTTCCGGTTGTGAACCCTTAAGCATGATTTACCAAGAATTTCTTTTCTCTCTCTCTAAGTAAAGTCAATATATAACCTTATCTTCATTATGAGTTCCCTGCCTGAAGTCAATATTGATGGTTTCCTGGATAACATTATTTCCTCTTACGAAACCCGGATTCAAAAAATTCAAAATGCCTTCCAGTCATCAGAAAACATTACAGAATCATCCCACTTTCTGTTCGATAATGTCCATAATTCTTTAAACGAACTTAAAAAGGAAAGAGATCTGTTAAATTCCAGGCTTTGCGAAAACCTGGCAAAAAAAGAATCGCTGCGTAAAAAAGATTACCATACAATAATGTCGGGCATCCTTAATGCACTCGACAAAAAGGAAATCGAAGCAGAAAAACAATTTTTGAGTTTTATTGAAGCCCAGAAAGAAACTGCTAAATTGCTTAAAAACAGCATTCTGGATATTAAGAATATCACGTTACTGGATGCCGGTAAACAAATCTCCATTGTAAAAAACCAACTTTCCCGGATTTCAAAACAACAGGAAATGAGAAAGGAAACGGTCATGAAAACATTCATGGATTTTCAGAAAATGCATAACAACATGATAAAATGTCTTGAAAACCTGCTTGAAAAAGGTGATCACATTCTTATCCAGGATATAAAAAATGTTAAAGATCAAATGCTTAAAGAAATCAATTAACTCAGATAACTAAATATTTATTTAAAAATAGGAGATGAAAAAATGGGACTAGCATCAGAAATGAAAAATTTGAGTGAAGAGTTGCTTGCTTCATTCAAACAACGGATTAAGGATAATGAAGAACTTGTAAATGATGTACAGAAAACACTCGACGGTTTTCACAAAGATCACCTGGAAATGGCCGCTGTTTTAAATGCCAATGCTGCTGACCTAAAAAAAGGTCTTGTCCGTGGGGAAAAAGAACGGCTAAATACCTTCAGGGAATTAATGACCGGAATACATCATACGATTTCCTCTATTCAAAAAGAAGTGGTGGCAATTAAAACTTCCACCATCAATATTATTACTGAATTCACTACAGATAGGGTACAAATGGCAGACGGGTTAGATAAATTGTTTGCGCAGGGAAGGGCTACCAGAAATCAAAACGAAAAAATCAGGATCAAGGAATTTGATGCCCTTATGAAAGACATCAACGATGATATTAAATGCATCAATGATGAGGTGTTAATGATTTTAAAAAATACTACCGATATGATCGACAGGTTTGAAAAAGAGCATTTGGAAATGTCGGCTGGACTTAGAATGGAACTGAGTAAGAACCTTGCCGAGAGAGTTGAATATACTCGAACATTGCTGAATGGGTTTCAGAAAAGAATATCAGAAATTAACAAGGAAAATCAAAATATGGCTCAAAAGTTAAGAAAAGATCTTGCCAGTGGCGAAGCAGATCGACTTAGCGATTACCATGATATCATGAAAGGAATCAATGAGGCAATAAAAGGAATCCGCAAAGAAGTAAGGGATATCCAAAAAGACACTGCCGGAATGCTTGATGATTTGTTGCAAAACAGAGTTCAGGCCTCGGCTGAGTGGAGCAACATGCAGGATACAATGACTCAGATAAGGGAAACTGGTGTTGTTTCGCCACCCAAGCAAGTAGTCAGGAAAGCTGGGAAAAAAGAGGCAAAAAAAGAAGCCAAGGTTGTGCCAAATAAAGAAATTCCGGTTAAAGAAGAATCAGCCTTAAACTCTTTTTCTGAAGAGCCAAAAACATTGGAACAGAAAGTGCTGGATTATATCAGCAAACATCCCGAGGGGGTGAAAATATCGGAAATGGAAGAACCTCTGGGCAAAACGCGGATGAAACTTGGATTTACTGCTAAGGGATTGCTGGATGAGGGGAAGGTATTAAAAATTGAAAACATTTATTATCCAAAACCCAAATGATAAAAATAATCAAGTGTACCTTTTGTAACGGAACGGGAAAGGATCCCTTCGACCTGCTCTCTGCAATCTCAAAATGCATAGTCTGTAACGGTACAGGCAGGATTGATGTAGAGGAACCTGTGAAAAAATGTGTTTTTTGCTCGGAGACAGGAAGAAACCCACTGGGCTCCAGGATTTCTTGCATCGTATGTGGAGGGAAAGGATATAACCATTGCGAGGGCAACAAAAATTGCGTTCAATGCAAAGGAACGGGGAAATCAAGCGATGGTCTGCCTTGTACCAAATGTGGAGGCAAAGGAATGATTTGAAAATTTTCGCATCAGCACTGTATCACATCAACTAAATCCATTATGAGCAACAACAATGAAATGAATACCGTACTTGAACTAAAGCCGATGTCAAATTTTGTTGAAACCGACTATATTAAAGACATTACCAACCGCGGTCTTATCTATATAAAGGCAGGATTCCCTGTACATTTCAGGGGACCGTCGGGAACCGGGAAAACAACGGTGGCCATGCATCTGGCAAGCAAAATCGGAAGGCCGGTGGTCATTATTCATGGCGATGCTGAGTATAAAACCTCCGATCTTATTGGTAGTGAACAGGGTTATAAATATAAAAAACTGGATGATAAATTTATTCATTCTGTCCATAAATATGAGGAAGACATGAGCAAACAATGGGTAAATAACCGTTTAACCATCGCTGTGAAAAATGGATTTACCCTGATATACGATGAATTTACCCGGTCACGTCCTGAAGCAAATAACATTTTGCTTCCCATCCTTCAGGAGAGAATGTTGAGCACATCGGCAGCAAAAGAGGAAGACTACTACATGAAGGTGCATCCGGATTTCCGCGCCATTTTTACTTCCAATCCTGAAGAATATGCTGGTGTAAACCGAACTCAGGATGCCCTGCGTGACCGCATGGTAACCATGGACCTTGATCATTTCGACTATGAAACCGAATTGCTGATAACCAAGGCAAAATCTGACCTTTCACTCAAAGACACAGAAATAATTGTGAAAATTGTAAGAGGTTTACGTGAATCGGGAAAAACAGAATTTGATCCAACTATTCGCGGTTCTATTATGATTGCAAAAACTCTGGCAACTTTAAAAACCACCCCCTCTGAATCCAAAATTGTATTCAGAAGAATCTGTCAAGATATTCTCACTTCCGAAACAAGCCGGATTGGCTCAAAAACCAATCAGGAAAAGGTGAAAATTATTGTTGATGAACTTATCGAACAATATTCCTGATCTCTAATAAATAAATCAACAAATCAAAAATGTTATGCCAATTTCCAGCGCAATAAAAGGGCTTCAGAGCATTAAAAGCATGCAGAATGTAGCAAAATCAAGTATATCCAATAAAGAGGAATCGGATTTCTTAAAAATGTATATGCTTGAAAAAGAAAGAACTCGCTTACGAAGCGAAGAAATATCTATCTCACTCAGACTTAATATTATTCAAATGAGACTGAAAGAAATTCAAGAGTTTTACAATGAGAAATCCATATTGCTCCAAAATCGAGATTTGGTAGAATGTCGTAAAACAACCAATGATGAGGAGAAAACGGATTTTAAAACCATTTCAATAGACTATTAAACAAAACATCACGAAATAAAATTTGAAGAAATCAAAACAAAATGGCTTTAGAGGCAAGGAAAGATTATGAAAATAAGGGTGGAACCTTGGTTGATGTCATAGACCGTATTTTGGATAAAGGTTTGGTGATTAATGCCGACATTACTGTATCTGTGGCAGGAGTGGAGCTTCTGGGCATCAAGGTACGTGCCGCGTTAGCCTCCTTTGAGACTGCTGCCAAATATGGCTTGGAGTTTCCTTCTGGTACCAATTATGAAACAGCATCCTGGAAAGAGGCAATGGTTGATAAGGAGACGTGTCCGCAATGCAACAAACACGTGCCAGTAGAAGAACTTCTAAACAGCGAATGTCCATGGTGTGGTTGGGTCTCTGCCAAATCAAAGGCAATCAAAACAGCGGTATAAAGAAGATGTAAATCATATAAAAGATAAGTAGTAATGCCTGTAAACATTGATGAAGATAATCTGAAACATGGAGTCTTGGGTTTGGTTCTCGCCATCGTAGAGGTAATTAAAGATGCTCTAAATCTTCAGGCAATGAAACGCATGGAAGGAGGAAGCCTGTCTGAGGAAGAAATGGAACGATTAGGAGAAGCCTTGATGGATCTTGATATAGCAATAGAGGAGATTAAAAAAGAACAGGGGGTGACCGAGTCAGTAAAATCTGTAAGGGATGGATTGGACAGTATTGTGGATGAGGTATTGGACAAAATGTTAAATCCAGAGAGTTGGAAGAAAGAGGTAGCGGAAAAAGGAGTTTAGAGGTAAGGAACAGCGAGGGCTAAAAAATGAATGAAGCAAGATATATTTATTGTATTACCAGGGGTAAGGAAAAGATAATCCTTGGCAATATTGGAATAGAGGGAAATGAGGTCTATACTATTTCCTGTCAAAATTTATGTGCTGTGGTCCATAATTGTCCTGCTGAACCGTATAAATCAGAAGATAAAGAGGTAATGAAAACCTGGGTAATGGTACACCAAAAAGTGGTTGACATCGCCTTGGAGCGATTTGGTACAGTTTTACCCTTAGGATTTGATACCATAATTAAAGGAGAAGAGGGTATTGCTTCTGATGAGAACATCAAGAAATGGTTGAAAGACGATTATGAAACCTTGTTACAAAAACTGATTAAGTTCAAGGACCGTGCAGAGTTTGGAGTTCAAATATTTTGGGATCCAAAGGTGATTGGGAAGGAGTTGATGGAAAATAATCAAGAAATCAATAAACTTAGTGAGGAAATAAAATCCAAATCCAAGGGGTTGGCGTACATGTATAAACAAAAATTGGAAAATCTCTTAAAGAAAGAGATGGAGGTGGAGGCTGAGCGGTATTTTAAAGATTTTTATGAGAGAATTAAAAGATGCGTGGATGAGATTAAAGTAGAAAAGACCAAGAATCTTGAGGAAGACAAACAAATGCTATTGAATCTCTCATGCTTGCTTTTCAAGGAAAAGAGTAAGATACTGGGTGAAGAGCTGGAGGAGATTAATAATTTGAAAGGTTTTTTTGTCCGTTTTACCGGGCCTTGGCCACCATATAGTTTCGTATAGAGGAAAGAAAATGGAACCCTCCAGAGATACACATGCAACCTTAGTAGATCTGTTAGATCGAATCTTAGATAAAGGACTGGTAATTAATGCTGATATCATTATTTCCGTGGCGGGTATCCCTTTAATAGGTGTCAACCTGAGGGCTGCAATAGCGGGGATGGAGACAATGCTTAAATATGGAGTGATGCAGGCATGGGATGAGAAGACACGGGCATGGGAGAAAGCGCATTGGAAGAAAAACACTCCTTCTTTAGTTGAAGAAGAAGAGATCGTGTTGAAAATGTATGGTTCATATTACTATAATAAAGGAATTTATAATGCCTGGAAGCCAGGGTATTTTTATTTAACTAATAAAAGGCTTATTCTTTATCATCAAGATTTTGGAGAAATCACATTTCAGCTACCCTTAGAAGAAATAAAGGCATTGATAATGAAAGAGGAAGTGCATTTTGTTAAAGAAAAGAAAAAACTGGTAATTTATCTTATGGATAAACAGAATAAGGTACATCGGCTTAGTTCAGTAGAAACAAATCAGTTAAAAGATGCTATTGAACAATATTTAACAACCATGGGGCTTGCTTTAGAGGCGAGTTCAGTATTTCCAGAGTATACAGAGGAGCCTGTTAACTTCCTGACCGAAAGAGAAGAAGTGACTCATCAGGGAAAAAAAATATGGTATTTGGTACCTGCCTCTGGTATTCTTAAAGAGACATGGAGGCCTGGCCATTTGTATCTTACTAATATGAGGTTGTGCTGGTGGTGCGATTTTGAGAAGAAGTTGCTTTTTGACGTTCCTGTTAATACAATAATCAGCACCAATACCGTGATGAAAAATACGAGCGGTCTTAATAACACTAAGGAGTTGGTGTTGGAGGTGACATGTAGTTCTAATTCGGCAAAATCAGTAGCTGCTTTTGCTGGCGAAGAACAGATAGATGAATGGACAGATGCAATAGATAGAATTGTTTCTGGTAAGATGGGGGAGGAAACCGAAACTTGTCCCCAGTGCGGCAAGTCTGCTCCAACTAAAAATCTATTAGAAGAAGGATGCTTAAACTGTGGTTGGATTAGCCATAGCTTAAAAAGTAAAATAGCCGAAGTTGCTTTGTAAACTGATTTTTTTGGAAAAGACGATATGCAATATGAGAAGCTATTTAGATACTAAAAGAAAACCAGTTAGTTTGCCTTTGCTACCGGGGGAGGAAATAATCATGTATTATTCAGCAAGCTATGATATCGGGAGTTCGCCTGCTTCATCCTGGCGGCTGGGTAATTTATACCTTACCAATGCAAGGCTGCTTTTTGTTCAGGGTAAAAAGATACTATTCAAGGTACTGCCCAGTCAAATAAAAGCTATAAATATTGTCAAAAGGGGATGGATTTTAGGCAAGATGGTAAAACAACTTCATATCGTATCTAAAGACCGGAGAGTGCCATTTATTGCCATTAAAGATCCTGAGAATTGGAAAAAAACAATTGAGGAAAATATGTTAGGGTCACATTCTGCTTCTGATTCACAGTTCACAGTTGTTAACTCTCAGCCTGATGAAGTAATTTTAGAGGAAAAGGGAGGACATTTAATGCCAGGTCAGGCAAGGTGGAGGTTTGGAACACTTCTCCTTACTCACAAGAAGTTGAACTTTCTTTTTGGATCGGGGATTATATGGGAGATACTACTTAGCGATATTAAGGATTTAAGGGTAGAAAAAAAGATATACGGCGTAAGCCAAAGTGATACGATCTGTATAGAATATGAATCTTTTGGCGAATTGGCAAGGGCATGGATTATAATACAAAATTTGAATGTTTGGAGAAAGGAATTATATATGAGGGCATTACTAAAAGTTGACAGAGAGACAATAAATAAAATAGTTACCGGATTGGATGCCGATTCAAGCGAGATACTCTGGTTTCTATATGAGAACAGACACGCAAGAATCGACACATTGGCAAAGCTAATAAAGGCTTCTACTCACATGGACATTCTATCTAAAATTCGGGAGATTATAAATCCAACTGCTGAAAAGATGATCGGCTATCCTATACTCTCATTCGAGAGTTCGAAAATAGATCCTGAAACTGGTGAGATATTTACATTTAGTTGGTGGCTTTCCGGTCAGCCTTACAGAGAGGGAAAGGAACCACTTTTGGATATTTTTGATGAAGGGGCTGACCTGTTGGTTTATTTAGAGTTGTCAGGTATTGAAGAAGATACGCTACAATTAGGAATAGTAAATAACGTACTTATTATTGATGCATGTAAAGATTATCATAAAGAAATTACCTTACCGGCCGTGGTTAAAGCAAGTAGTATGGTAAAAAGGTATAAAAATAATATACTGCAAGTCAGGTTAAAAAAGAGGATTACAAATCAATATAACAAGTAACATGGTAAACAATCAAGAAAATGAAAAACAAGAAGGATAAAGAAAAAAACGAAGATGCCGCTTTTGATCTTTTAGGACTTGGCGGTCTATTCAAAGGCATCGAAAAATTAGTTGATCTTGCCGGGAAGCTCGAGGAAAAAGGCGGAATCAGCAAGGAAGGTGAGATCAATTTTGATCATATCAAAAAAGGCATGAAGGGGGTCTATGGCTTTACAGTCAATACGATAGGTGGCGGTACCCCAAAAGTGGAAACTTTCGGGAATATAAAAAAAACGCCCGAGGGCCCAAAAGTGGATGAGGAACGTGAGCCGATAACCGATATTTTTAATGAAAAAGATGAGATCGTTATCATTGCCGAAATGCCTGGAATTGATGAAAATGACATAAAAATCGATTTAAAGGAAGACATTCTCGAAATTTCTGCGGTCAGCAAAAGCAGAACATATCGCAAAGAATTACTGCTCCCTGTAAAAGTTATTAAGCATAATTTAAGCCACAAATTCACCAATGGCATCCTTGAAATCAGGATAAAAAAATAATTATCATGGCACTTGCCGGGTTAGAGAATAAGGATCTGAAAGTCATCATTTTCGGCGGAAAAGGAGGGGTTGGGAAAACCAGTTGTGCCATTGCCACAGCTATCCCCACTGGACATGCTTTACGGTTGATTTCATCTCCTAAGTTATTGGATGAGTGGATAAAAGTAGCTGCCAAGATGAGATGGAAATACCGATACATGATAACCAGTTTTTCGGGGTCCTATCAGCAGGATGAGGTGGATGCGTTTTTATTCAGCCTGAAAAAAATGTTAAAAAGGATTGAAAATATTTTGATGGATCAAAACAAATGTGAATTTATTCCTGTATGCATTCCCGAAGCGATGGCAATTCTGGAAACCGATCGTTTGCTATCTGACCTAAGTAAAACTGAAATATATGCCAAGCAAATCATCGTGAACAATGTAATGATATCGGATGAATGTGACTTTTGTAAAAGAAGAAAAGCTGGTCAATTCACATATATTCAAGAGATTAGTGAGAAATTCAACAATTTGAATATTGTTTTGATACCATTGTTTGCTGAAGAGATTAAAGGATCGGCAACATTAAATCAGTTAAAGATGCACCTTTTTGAAGATAAACCTGTTAATCAGTAAATTATGAGTATAATAAAAGAAGAAATAGTGCTGAGGGTAAAAGAAGCTTTAGTGAAAGACGTTGGCAGAGCTATTGCCAGGATTGATCCCAAAGACATGAAACTTATCGGTCTGGAAAGTGGTGATGTAATCGTTATTGAAGGCAGGCGTACTACCCCAGTCAAAATCATGCCATGTTATCCCGAAGACAGGGATAAGCGTATCATACAGATTGACGGAATTACCAGGGAAAATGCTCAGGCTGGAATCGATGAGAAAGTGAAGATCATTAAAACAACCTGCCACCAGGCTATAAAAATAAAGCTCAAACCCGATACGAAATCCGGCTCCCTTTATAAGGCCGATGATGCCAAATACATTGGTTCACTCATCAATGGTCTTCCAGTGACCAAAGGAGATAAAGTGAAGGCCACCCTGTTTGGTTCACGAACGGTTATTTATACAATAACTGGGGTCAATCCCGAAGGCGTGGTACTGATCAACCCAAATACCACCTTTCAGCTTGAATTGGCAAAGCAAGAGGGAGAAAGTAAAAGCAAGGTTTCCTACGAAGACATTGGTGGACTTGGGAACCAGGTTCAACGTATCCGTGAGATGATAGAACTACCCCTGAAATACCCTGAGATATTCGAACGGCTTGGAGTACAAGCCCCAAAAGGAGTATTTCTTTATGGCCCTCCGGGAACTGGTAAAACGCTTATTGTAAGAGCGGTAGCTCATGAAACAGATGCTTATTTTATTAACATCTCAGGTCCTGAGATTATGGGCAAATTTTACGGAGAGAGTGAAGAACGTATCCGAAAACTTTTTGAAGAGGCTCATTCACATGCTCCTTCTATTATTTTTATCGATGAAATTGATGCCATTGCTCCCAAGAGAGAAGATATGGGCGGGGAGAAACAGGTTGAAAAGCGCGTAGTAGCTCAATTACTTTCGCTTATGGATGGGCTGGAATCGCGAGGAAAGGTTATCGTGATCGGCGCAACCAATATTCCAAATTCCATTGATCCGGCATTGAGAAGACCGGGACGGTTCGACCGCGAAATATCTATTTCCATACCGGATAAAAAGGGCAGGCTGGAAATTCTTCATATCCATACCAGAGGGATTCCACTGTCGATGGATGTGGAAATGGAAAAACTGGCAGAAATCACCCATGGTTTTGTTGGTGCCGATCTGGAAGCTTTAGCCCGGGAAGCTGCTATGACTGCCTTGAGGAAAATACTTCCGCAAATCGATTTCGAGATGGCCGAAATTCCTTACGAACTTTTAATGTCATTGGAAGTTACTATGGATAATTTCATGGACGCGATGAAGGAAGTGGAACCATCGGCAATAAGAGAAGTCTTTGTTGAAGTACCCGATGTGAAATGGGATGATGTTGGTGGTCTTGATGAAATAAAAGAGGCTTTGAAAGAAACTGTAGAATGGCCATTGAAATATGTTGATCTGTTTAAAAAAGCCGACACCAAACCACCAAAAGGAATTATTCTTCACGGGAAACCCGGAACTGGCAAAACTTATCTGGCTAAAGCGTTGGCAAGCGAAAGTGGTGTTAATTTCATTTCTGTAAAAGGCCCACAAATATTAAGCCGTTACATTGGAGAATCGGAGAAAGGAGTGAGGGAACTCTTTCGAATGGCAAAACAGGCATCTCCATGTATCTTGTTCTTAGACGAAATAGACAGTCTTACCCCCAGACGTAATAATGACAGTTCCGGTTCCGGGGTGATCGAACGGGTGATTGGACAGTTTCTTACCGAAATGGATGGCATTGAAGATCTGAAAGGAGTGATTGTGTTAGCTGCAACCAACCGGATCGATTTAATTGACCCTGCCTTATTACGAAGCGGCAGATTCGATCTGATCTTTGAGTTGCCGTTACCCGATGTGAAAACAAGAGAAAAAATATTCCATATTCATACCAGGAATAAACCCCTTGGAAAAAAAGTAAACCTTAGTCAATTGGCTCAGAAAACAAACACACTGACTGGGTCTGATATCGAATTTATTTGTCGTAAAGCAGCGATGTTAGCCATCCGCGAATTGATTGAAAAAAATCGCGGAAAACCGAATGAAGTTATTGGAGAAATCTCCATTTCCGGAACCCATTTTGAAGAAGCCATACAATTAGTTTTAAAACAGAACGCGACGAAAATATAAAAATATTCACTTATAAACTTAAAAACCATGCCAGCCCAGGGAATCTATATATACGGGATTGTGCCTAATTTTTATGGAACAACGCAATTCCAATCATTTGAAAATTCAGGGGTGTACGCTATCACCTTCCAAAATATATCTGCTATTGTTTCAGACAGAGATAGTACACATCTCAATTATTCAGACAGAGAATCGCTGGGATATTTGCTGGTTCAACATCAGGAAACGGTGGAAGAACTCATGGATAAGGGATTCAAAATGATCCTCCCTTTAAGGCTTGGCACAATTGTGCGCACCAAAGATGAGGTAATAAAAATCCTTTCCCGCGGCCATGATTTGATGATTGATACCCTAAAGAAAATCGAATACCTGACAGAGATAGACCTTGCGGTGACCTGGGCTGATTTTCCTGGAATACTCAGAGAAATCTCTGTCCATCCCGACATCATTGCATTAAAAGAAGACATGTTGAAAACCGGAGATATCATTAAAAAAGTTGATCAGGTTAAGATGGGACTATTGGTGGAAGAAAAACTAGATAAAAAAAGTAAAAAGATTGAGCTGGAAATTCTCGCTTCCTTATCATCTTTAGGCATCGATATTAAAATGCATGAAGTGATGAATGGTGAGATGATTATTAATGCGGCATTTCTTATTTCCAGAACTAAAAAAGAAAAGTTTGAGCAGGCAATTGACCAACTTGATAAAAAATACAACAGTACCCTGAATTTTAAATTAGTAGGCCCGTTACCCTGTTATAGCTTTTACACGCTTGAAGTCAAAGAGCTGAATCCGGAACAGGTAAAACAAGCCAGTAAAGAGCTTGGTGTGAAAGAAAAAACTAACGAAAATGAAATAAAAAAGGCCTATCTGGAAAAAGCAAAAATATTTCATCCCGATAATGGGAAGGATAATGATGACATAGAAAACTTCAACATGATTCAAAATGCCTACCATACCCTACTTGATTATTCAGCGGCTGCAAGGCAATCTTCAAAAGAGGATTTAATCTCTCTGGCAAAAGAAGAAGTGAATGAAAACCTGATTCTGGTAAAAATAAAGGAATAATATGCAGCGAGACGGAAAGTACATTTATTGCATCATTGCATCGGATTACGATATCAATTTAGGACCTATTGGGGTAGGCGGACGTGGTGACCTGGTCTCCACCATCGGTTTTGATGGCTTGTGCATGGTAGTGAGCGACCATCCGCTTAGCAGGTTCGTTGTCAATCCGGAAAACATGTTAGCCCACCAGAAGGTGATCGAAGATGTGATGAAAGAATTCAGAAGCGTACTTCCCATCAGGTTTGGCATCATCGCGGCAACCCCCGATGAAATACGGAACCTGCTCAACCGACGATACAGCGAGTTTATGGAATTGCTGAAACAATTCGAAAACAAGGTGGAGCTCAATGTGAGGGGCGTTTGGAAAAACATGGGAATGATATACCAAGAGATCGACAAGGAACATGTTGAACTTCAAAAGCACCGGTCTGAAATCGAAAAGTTGCAGGATCAGCAAGAAAGAAACCGGAAAATCGCTGAAGCCGGAAAACTGGTCGAACTTGCTTTGGCCGAAAAAAAAGAGGCGGAGTCAGCTAAAATTATCGATGCTTTCCGGAAATCGGTATTTGAGTATAAACACAACAAAACAACCGGTGATGCCATGTTTATGAATACGGCATTCTTAGTAAACAGCGGCAGAGAGGTTGAATTCGATAACATCATGGCTACCCTTGGCACCAGATTCGATGATCGTAGCGATTTTATATACACAGCCCCCTTGCCGATCTTTAATTTTATTGACCTGAAAATATTTCCTGAAAAATGGGAATTGTGATAAAATCAGCATTGCCAAGGTTTTAAAAACAATTCACCAGAGTAGTGAATTAAATGAAATCCGATCGTATGGAAAATGGAGTAGAAATTTTGAAAGAAGGAAAATACATTTACGGAATTATCAGGCATAAGGGCCCGATCGGATTTGGCCCGATTGGAATCGGAAAACGCGCCGACCTGGTTTATGGTATCAATTACAATGAGATCACCGCCATTGTTAGTAACTCGCCAATTATGATATATGAAGCCCGGCGGGTAAACATGATTGCCCACGAGAAGGTACTTGAGGAAGTTATGAAGCAATTTACCGTTCTTCCAGTTCGGTTTTCTACCATATCGGAACATGATGATGACTCTGGAATTCTAAAAATCCTTGAAAAAGATTACAGAAAATTCGATGATCTGCTTAGCAAGATGGACGGTAAAAAAGAATTGGGACTCAAGGTGCTTGCACAGGATACGAAAATTTATGATAGCATCCTTGAAAAATATGATGAAATCAAGACACTACGCGGAAAACTGATAAACCTCCCTGCTGATAAAACGCATTACCAACGAATGAAAATCGGCGAAATGGTAGCCGAAGCGCTTAAAAAGGAGACCGAAACCTATAAAACCAACATTCTCTCTGTGCTAAATCCACTCGCAGAAGATGTCAGGGTGAATGATAACTTTGGAGAAATGATGATCCTCAACGCCGCCTTCCTTATTAATAACAATATTGAATCTGAGTTTGATAAAGCGGTCAACGATTTGGACGAAAAATACGGAGGTTTAATGACCTTCAAATATGTTGGGACATTACCCCCATATAATTTTGTTAACCTTGTAATTAACACCAAAGGAATTTAACATGTTTTTAATTGATGATATTTTTATGGCTCCCCTGAAAGGGGTAATTTTCCTCGGAAACAAGATCAATGAAATGATTGAAAAAGAAATGTCGGATGAAGGAGCCCTTAAAGAAAGGCTGATGGAATTGCAGTTGAAATTTGAAATGGATGAAATTGACGAAGTAGAATACGATAAAAGAGAAGATGAATTGTTGAAATTACTGGAAAAAGCCAGAGAGGAAAAACAAAATAAATAGCGAAAAGTGGAGTGACGAAATGTAAAAAACGGAGGAAACAATGAGCAACATTATTGACGTAAAAAAAACAGTAGTAAAGTTCCTTAAAGAGAATATTAAATGTTACGACGTGACGGTTATAAAAATTGAAAAAGGTCAGGAAAGTTGGAACACTGTGGCAGAGGTTTATGAAGACGATTCGTTTTTAAAATCCATGAAACTTCCACCCAAACAGGTACGGCTTTTCTATTCGGTCAGGGTGGATGAAAACCTTGAAATCACCTCCTTTGAACGACTTAATTCCTTTGAGGGGATGGATAGTGCTGCTCAGTAATATCATTTAATAATGGACCCAGCTATCATGATCAATGATCTGATATATGTTTATTGCATTTCTGACAGTCCTCTTGGAATTGCCAGTAGCTTGAAGTCCAAAAGGTTGAAATCAATTAAGTTCAATGATTTATACGTCATTGTTAAATATGTCACCGAAAGCGAATTCTCTGAAGCCAACTTCAAGATAAATTTATCCAACGTTCAATGGGTCGAAAACAATGTGAAAGAGCATCTTAATGTGATCGGTATGATCATGGAATACACTGAGGTTATTCCGTTAAAATTTGGCACGATCTACCATACCAAAGCTGGATTACAAAAGTTTATCACGGATTATTCTGCTTCGTTAATCGAAAATATTCATAATATCCGTGGAAAGGAAGAATGGGCTGTTAAGATTTATTGCGATCGTAAAATGCTGGGCGAACAAATTGATCAGTTGAGTGACGTAGTAGTTGATCTGGAAAAATGTATTATGGCAAGTTCTCCGGGGAAAGCATTTCTGTTGGAAAGAAAAAAAAATGACCTGATCGATAACGAGATTGACCGACTTTGTAAGGATTATGGACAAAAATACCTTGATGAGTTTAAATCTATGAGCGAGTCGATTAGCCTCTGCAATTTGCTCCCCAAGGAATATACCGGAAGATCTGATACCATGATCCTCAATGCTGCTTTTCTTGTTAGTAAAAACAAAGTGTCTGATTTTAAATGGAGCATCGAAATGCTGGTAAAAAAGGATAGAAATTCCGGTTTTTTTATTGAAGCAACCGGGCCATGGCCTCCTTTCAATTTTGTTGATTTCACACTCAAGCAGAAGAGCAATGAGACTTAAAAAGCTGATTTTCATAAAAACCACTGAGTTGACAATCAAAGCTAAACGTCATTCATAATGAGAACTCTGATATATGTCCCCATTATTCACTCAATAGCCGACATGGGTTCTCTGGGTAAAGAACTTAAACGCGAGAGTGTTTGTGAACCCGTGGGGAATAAATGGCAAAAGCATATTGATACGGTAAATGGATACTGGAATGCAATTGAGTTCTATTTTAACAATATTAATATCAATATTAAGGGGATAAAAATCTATCAGGATGGGATGTTTGTTGATGGTGAAATGGCAATGAAAATCATTGATGATGGCATTAAGTCGGGAAGTAAAAATTCTGAAATTGTTTTTAACCTTATCGACCGTGGTGCCATCCTTATTAAGACTGAAGATTTCAAAATGGTTAAAGATGAGTACGATGGACTTCAATCAATCATCAAATCGAAAAATGTAATTTCAAAATATATTCAACTACTAAGATATAGAGTTTTAAAACCCATATTTTTAATCAGGAGGGATAAATTTATTGCCAACAGGATATCAGAAACGCTGGGGCCAAACGAAACCGGAGTTCTTTTTATCGGAGCTTATCACAATATCATGAAAAGGCTTTCCAGAGATATTACTGTGATTGAATTAAAGGAAATTAAAAAAATCAGGAAGTATCAAAAAACAATTCGATCTGATTCGAAAACGAAGGCACTCCAACTTGATCAGTTGGCTCAATACATGACTAAAAGGTGATAAAATCCCCGCTGTCGCCTGGATGAAAATAATTCTGAAACCCAACTTCTTTCTTTTATAGATATATGAAATCGTAATATATGTATAATATTGTATATTTGTTTCGCGTTATTTCATATACATCCCTGGAAACACATTTCAATGGCTACATCACAACCTCATAAAAGGTACAGGCATCTTAAACTTATATTGTTCGGTTTTTTTATTATTTCAACAAGTCCGGTATTTCCAGTCGGAAATACCGATTCCCTTACCATCTCAAGAAATCTGCTTCAACAAGGAAAATTTCATGGTGCATACAAAATTATTAAATCCTATTCCAAAGACCATCCTGATGATTTCAATTCGACTTGGTTATATGCCTATACATCCTATTTTGTACGACATTTTCATAAATCTGATCAGCTATATCAGAAGGCGATGAAAGCTGACCCTGACAATTATTACTTGAAACTTGACTATGCCAGAATGTTGGTTAATGTTGGATCGTACAATAAGGCAAGGCCCATACTCCAATCTTATTTGTCGTACGATTCTTTGGATGGTGTTGCTTTGGTTACCCGTGCAAGATTAAATTACGATGAAGCAGACTATAAAAATGCGCTGATAGACCTCAATAAAATTCCTTCAAAATCAAATGAATTCCAATATGTCGGCCTTGTAAAGCAGGAGATCAATATTGCCCGGGCTCCCTGGATATTAACCAGGGTTGGCTATTCAACAGATGACCAGCCTTTGCAGGGATTTTACCCTGAGATTAGGGCAGGATGGTCACTCCATCCATTGGCTACTATGGACCTCTCTCTTCAGGTTCCGGTTTTTCTCTGGGATAGCAGTTCGTCGACCGGTTTTTGGGGGCAGGCTGGAAATACAATGTTCTTTGCAAAACCCAGAATTGTCTTTAGTGTTCATTTGGGAATACTGAAATTTCCCAAAGAGAAATTCATCACATGGACAGGTGACTTTGCTCTGCAAAAGAGTTTTTTAAGAAATATAGAAATGGCTTTCAAGGCAGAACGAAGCCCGTATTTTTCCACAATCAGCAGCATCGACAGTTGTGTTATCGAAAATCATTTTTCGTTTACACTGGGATTGACGGATATCAACTCCTGGCATGGAAAGATGAATGTAGAGATCAGAAATTACCCCATTGACCAGAACAATATTTTTTCGTTGAATGGTTGGGTTTTAGCTCCTCCTGTCAAATTCTCGGTTATTGAATTAAGATTTGGGTTGGGATATAATTACAGTACTTCACAAAAGAATAATTTCGTTGCTAAGAAGGGCCTTCCTGAAATCCTTTCCGATTATAATCCGGCAACACAAATCGAGGGAATATATAACCCATATTTTACTCCAAACGATCAGAGTGTTGGCTCGTTTATTGCTGCTTTTGCCATTCATCTGACAAAAAATATAAATTTCGATGTGAATATGAATCTTGGGATAATCTCCTTTGCAATGATACCTTATTTGTATCTGGATAGAAATAGTTCCGGAGATCTTTATATTGCAAGAGATTTTGTTGGAGAAAACTATTTTCCAGCAGAAATGACGGCCTCCCTTGGATTTAAACTTACTCCGACTATTCGGTTGCAAGCTGATTATAATTTCAGCAATACCTATTACTTTATTAGGCACAATATTGGACTTGGATTGAAACTAAACCTTACCAATGGTAATTGATCAGAAAAAGTCGCTTTGGCATTTTAACCAATCTGTTTCTCCAACCCGGAAAGAAAAATTTATTTTGCAAGTGCTGATCATAGCCGGCATGATTGGTATTGCTCAATTTGCAGAATGGTGGTTTCGTGTCGAAAACATCGGAAACATCTATTTATACATCATACTTACACTTTGTTTTTGGTTTGGGCTCGTTCGGATGATTATGGTCTGGATCAATTATCTGTTTATTGATAAACCAAAGCATATCGACCCTCCTTCGGGATTATCAGTGGCAATATTCACAACCAGTTCTCCAGGAGAGCCGCTTTCGATGTTTGAAAAGACACTTGAGGCATGTCGTAATATCCGGTACCCGCACACTACATATCTTCTCGACGATACACAGAACCTGGCATTTAAGGATGTAGCCGAACGAAACGGAGCTATTTGGCTCGAACTCGTGGGTATTCCGGGAGCAAAAGCAGGTAAGGTAAATAAAGCCCTGCAAATGACCAACGAGGATTTTATTCTGATTCTGGATCCAGATCATATTCCATTTCCTGAATTCCTGGATCACACTCTTGGATACTTTAATGACGAAAAAGTTGGCTTTGTACAGGTTTCGCAAGCATATTATAATCAATACCGTTCTTTTACTGCAAAAGGAGCTGCAGAACAAACATATACTTTTTATGGTCCCACTCAAATGGGATTATTTAGATTGGGTTCCAGTGTCGCTATTGGTGCCAATTGTACTTTTCGGAGAAGCGCTTTGGAAAGTATAGGAGGGCATGGAATCGGTTTGGCGGAAGATTTAATTACCTCTATCCGCATCCATAGCAAAGGCTGGAAATCAATTTACAACCCGGTTGTAGTAAGCCGTGGATTAGTGCCTGAAGATTTCGGCTCTTTTTGTAAGCAGCAACTCAAGTGGGCAAGAGGCGTTTTTGAAGTCGGATTTGTTGAGATGCCAAAACTCTTCCATAAACTTACATTTTGGCAGAAAATTTCCTATTCCGCAATTGGGACCTATTATCTGGTAGGTGTCACTTCATTCTTTTTTTCTATCTTGCCTTTTCTATTCTTTTTAACAGGAATTCTGCCTGCGAGGATGTCGTTTGCCGAATTTCTTATACGAGGGTCCATCGTTGCTTTTATTGCGATCAGCATTTATTTGTATGTTCAACGATGGATGTGTCATCCTGCCATAGAAAAAGGAATTCACTGGAGGGGAATGATCCTGAAGTTTGCTACGTGGCCTGTGTTTCTGCTGGGATTTCTGCTTGGTTTGGTAAATGCAGAGATTCCATATATCCCTACTGCAAAAAAAGCGGTGATTGGCCATTTTACTCCATTTGCACGTCCCTTGCTTATTCATGCCTTCCTCTTTATTTTAACATTTGGTCTTGTTGTTTTTCATCGAAAATATTTCATGAATGAAAGTGATTTGGTATTCACGGCAGAGCGGACATGGGCCATGATGGGTTTTGCCTTCATTGCATTTTTGATGACCTTGGGAGGAATTTATGCTGCATTGGAAAGTCGTCGTCTGAAGGAAGAGGAACCCTGGAAATCGGTAGATCTTCATCAAATCAACAAAAAAAAGCATGATTAAAAAATCGCATCGTATTCTGTCTACTTTTGGTGTCCTTGGATTTGCCATTGGTTTTATTTTGATCCTCTCCTTTATCGGAGGAAAATCAAAGGGCCCTCTTGAAGGAATTTTTTCTAAAGCCAGCTCTCTTGTTTCCAACATGGAATCAAATCACATTGTCAGCCAAAGAAAAGGTAAGCGGGCAGACAAACTAAAATGGTTTGCCGAATGTCGTTTAAACCGGGATAGTTTGTTGAAGCAAAAAGTAATCTTGCTGGGAACGTTTGACAACGAATCGAAAGAGTCGTTTAAAAATATCATCGATTTTGAAGATTCATTAAAAACCACCTTTTCCCTCATCCATATTTATACTGCATGGGGGAGCAAAGAGGAAGAAAAATTTCCCAGTATTCAAGTAAAAGCGATTCTGGAAATGGGGTCTATCCCTGTGATTACCTGGGAACCTTGGCTAACTGATTTTTCCATTGAGGATTATCCAAACCTGAAGAAACCGGAATATAGAGATAAAGGAGGGTTGGCGGATGTTGCAAAAGGATTGTATGATCCCTATATCCGCCAGTGGGCAAACGATGCCAAACAATTTAATAGCTTGATTATTCTTCGTGTTGGTCATGAGATGAATGACCCGTATCGGTATCCATGGGGACCACAAAATAATAAAGCAAACGATTTTATTGCTGCTTGGAAACATATCTTTAATGTTTTTAAAGCCGTTGGAGCTATAAACATTATATGGGTATGGTCCCCACATCCAGCGTATGGTTGGTTCGATGCTTATTATCCTGGAGATAAGTATGTCGATTATGTGGGAATCAGTGCGCTCAATTATGGAACTGTTGCCTCCTGGAGTCAATGGTGGACATTCGATGATATTGTCGGTAAACCATATCACGAATTAATGAAATTCAATAAACCGATTATGATTACCGAATTCGGATCATTGAGTGTTGGAGGGGATCGGAGCCGGTGGTTTTCTGAGGCATTAAAAATGTTACCCTGGAAATATCCGGGAATTAAATCAATCGTCTTTTTCCATTACTCCAACGATATAACCACTACTCAGCAACCTTTGAACTGGTATCTTAAAAATGATCCTCAAACAATCAGTGCAATCAACAAACAATTGAGAATCTGGCCTGACTCGGTAAAGCCAAGAAGAACCAAACAACCTGACCGCAAATAGGTTTAAAATTTTTACCTGAACGTATAATCCTGGTTGCGGAAAGTTTAAGTTAACAAGAAATATAAGTTGGGGTGATTTTTCATCTCAGTCGTGAAAATGGTATTGTTTTTTAAGCGATTTTTGGGTTGGCGAATTGTCCTGACTAAAATACTGTTGTATGTTTACTTTGATGATCGTTGTATTTATCGTTGGTTATGCCGCCATTGCCCTCGAACATCCACTCAAAATCAACAAATCGGCTACGGCTCTGTTGCTCGCAGTAACTTTGTGGGTTTTATTCGTCATTGGCGGAGAACAAATATTAGTCAATACTCTTCCATTCCGGGAGTACCTGCTGAAAAATCCGGATGGAAATTTTTTCGACTGGCTCTCACATCATGCCTTGCTGGAACATCTGGGTGAAATATCAGAGATCATCTTTTTCCTGATGGGTGCCATGACCATTGTTGAACTGGTCGATTCTCATGAAGGTTTTCGGATCATAACCGATAGAATTACCACGACCAATAAAGTTAAACTGCTTTGGGTGATCAGCATCATTACATTTTTTCTTTCGGCAGTATTGGATAATCTCACTACTGCAATCGTAATGGTTGCTCTTTTACGGAAGTTGGTAGGCGATAAAAAAGAACGCTGGTTCTATGCCGGTATGGTGATCATAGCCGCCAACAGTGGAGGAGCTTTCAGCCCGATTGGCGATGTTACCACCATCATGCTCTGGATTGGTGGGCACATTACTACCATGAACATCATAATAAAAACCATCATTCCAAGTGCTATTTCCATGGTTGTTCCGCTGGTTCTGATTTCCCTCTCGATGAAAGGAAATATCCAGAAGGTCCCGCAGAAGGTAGTTGAACACAGTCAAAATCCAACTTCAACCTTTGAAAGAAATCTGGTTTTTTATCTGGGTATTGGTTTACTCTTATTTGTTCCGGTATTCAAGACCATTACTCATCTTCCTCCATATATCGGCATCCTTTTAGGTCTCAGCATTCTCTGGATCGTGACCGAAATCATGCATAAATCGAAAAATGAAGAATATCGTTCCAAAGTGACGGTAGCCAGTGTGCTTAGGAGGATTGATACGCCCAGCATTCTCTTCTTCCTTGGTATTCTACTTGCTGTTGCCGCCTTACAAACAGTCGGGCATCTTGACCTTCTGGCCAAAATCCTCGACCAACATGTAGGTAATCTTTATGTGATCAACGTGATCATCGGACTTTTTTCATCCATTGTTGATAATGTTCCCCTTGTTGCCGGTGCCATGGGAATGTATAAAAATGCGTTTGTTACCGACCATTATTTTTGGGAAATGTTAGCCTATTGTGCCGGAACGGGAGGTAGCATTCTCATCATCGGCTCGGCTGCCGGCGTTGCCGTGATGGGCATGGAAAAGATTGATTTCATTTGGTATTTGAAGAAGATCTCCTTGTGGGCATTGATTGGCTATCTGTCAGGTGCCATCGTATACTGGGGCCTTAGCGTACTGGTATTTCACGGATGATAAACAGTATGAATGATCGGTTTTCCTGTCAAAAATACCCTTAGGATCATTAAGCTCTGATTGTTGTTTCCGGATTGGCCAGGATTGTTGTTTCATTGAACAACCATTATACAACGATTGAACACTCCTTGAACACTCCTTATACACTCCTTATACAACGTCTGAACAACCATTGAACAAGCATTGAACAAGCATTGAACAACCCTTATTCAAAATGCAGATCAGCGCGGAAAATGTAAAAACGTCCATGGAGGAAGGAACAGCAAAAAGGGTGTTATAAAATCCTGGATCACCACCTTTCAAACTTTTGAAGATCTCTCCATGATACAATTTTGAATCCTTTATGCATGAAAGTGTCATCGCCGCCATATATAATCGACTTATTATCCTTCGCTGCATCCTCGTTTTTATCAAGAAAACGGAATGTGTTGATGAAATCTGGTGAAAAAGTTCTTGCTGACTTTATTTCTATCCATTGCAGCAACTCATTTTCTGCTACGACATCCACTTCATTGTGATTGCTGTCGCGAAAGAACCAGATATCCTGAGGGACTCCATTGTTAAATCTCTGTTTCAGTAATTCAAGAATGACCAGGTTTTCAAACAGAGCTCCCTTCAGGTAATGCGTTTTCAACTGTTCAGCGCTTTTTATTCCCAGAAGATATGAAGCCAGTCCCGGATCGGTGAAATAGATTTTGGGCGATTTGATTACTCTTTTTCCATAATTCTTGTAGTAGGGATACAATTGAAAAATGATGTAACCTGCTTCCAGGATTGAAATCCATCCTTTAATCGTGCTGACGCTGACACCTGTATCCTTGGCCAGGGAAGAATAATCAATCAACTGGCCTGTACGTCCTGCACATAACCTTACAAAATTGGTAAAGGTGTTAAGATCCCTGACATTCTGGATTTCCCGCACATCTCTTTGAACATAAGTCTCCAGGTAGAATGGATAAAATTCTTCTGGTGAGATATGTTGATCATAGGTTCTTGGGAAAAATCCCTTAAAGATAAAGTCCTCGTAAGAGAAATCCTTTACCTGTTTCAGCTTTTCAATTTCATTCAGACTGAAGGGGAGGAGTTTCAATATAGCCGTTCTTCCGGCCAGTGTCTGGGATATCTTTTCACTGAGTAACAAGCTCTGGGAACCGGTCAGTATAAATTGTCCGTGTATTTTTTGTTCATCTGAGATAACCTGTATATAGGATAATAATTCTGGAACATGCTGAATTTCATCCAGGATCAGCAATTGATCCTTCCGGTCAAAAATACTTTTAGGATCATTAAGAGCACGGCTCCTTGTTTCCGGATTTTCCAGAGATAGGTATTTGTGCTTTGGAAAAAGCGATCTGATCAGTGTTGTTTTGCCCGACTGACGGGGGCCGGTCACAGAAACAACCGGATATTTTTTTGCAAATTTCAGGATGGCGGCGGATAATTTCCTTGGTATCATTTTATGTAATTTTAATTTTCAATTACAAAAATACATAAAAACATTGAAATCGGGATACTGATTTTCTTATCTATCTCTATAGAAATACAAGGGTAATTTGCTTAAACCACTTTAGAAAAGAAAGGTAAAACGACTCCGGGAAAGAATTTTCCTTTGCACCGGCGGAAAGGGCGAAATGTAAAATCCCAAAAAACAAAATTGCGATGTGAAATGTGCGAGGTGCATTGTCGGTATCAGATTTGTGTTTTTTGAGGGTTATGATCACAAAACTTATTAACCGGCTGTAAACGGTTGTAAACAGGAGATAACAGAAACCAGCGTTTCCGCTGGTTTCTGTTGTATCGGCCTGACTGTCAATTGGCCTTCCATGATCCGCCTGGGATTCAACAGCACATTCTGAAAGCGACTAATGACCTAAGTTATAGCGTTAGACAATTTTCATTAGGCGGGGCGTTAGGCAACATATTTAACCCCGAAAAAGGGATACTGGGTTCGGATCGCAAAGGGATTCGAACCTATCGTTTTCAAGCGATTTTTCAATTACTGATCACTGACCTTTGTAAAGGCTAAGGGAATTCTTTACTTAAGGCTGTCAAAGAGTATGGCTGGTGAGATCATCAGGAATTGTTCAGCAGATATTCCGTCCCCGCCAACAAGGATGACTTTTGCCGTTTTGTATTTTTTTGTGAATTCCTCCATCCCTGTTGTTGACCGCACTTTCCCGCTTTTCACTTCCAGTGCTATGATTTTCTTTCCTTTTTGAAGAATGAAATCGACTTCATGGTTTCCTTCTCTCCAGTAATAAAGATTGAAACCATCCGTTAAAGAATGGTTGAGAAGATGTGCACCGATGGCAGACTCAAACCATCTTCCCCAAATCTCAGGCTGTTTTCTGGTCTCATCCATGGTAAGGGGACTCAGGGCGGTCATTAGCGCTGTGTTGAAAACCTGTAGCTTCGGACTGGATGAACGCTGGCGAATCATATTCGGTGTAAATTTTTCCAATCCGGCGACAAGTCCGGCACCTTTCAGCAGATGTAAATAGTTAGCAAGGGTGGTAGTGTTACCGGCGTCCTGTAGCTGGCCGACCATCTTGTTTAAAGAAAGAATTTGTCCTGACCAGGAACATGCTAGTTCGAACAAATTCCTGAGCAGGATCGGTTTATCAATTCTAGCCAGCAATAGAATATCACGCATAAGCGTGGTTTCAATCAATGAATTCCGGATATAATCTTTCCAGCGCTGTTCATCAACAATGAGGGATGATGAACCGGGATATCCTCCAAACCAGATAAAATCATCCATGGTAAATTTGAATGCATCTTTCATTTCCTTGTAGGACCAATGAGGCAGATAGAGGACCTCGAACCTTCCGGCAAGGGATTCACTCAATCCTTTCTGAATCAGAAGCTGAGACGAACCAAGGAGGATGACTTTTACCGGGATTTTATCAAAAGTATCCTTGTCCCAGTGGATTTTTACCTGGTTACTCCAATCCGCTATTTTCTGGATCTCATCAACCACCAACAAAGCCTCCTTTGCCTCGGATGCTGTCAGTTTGATCCGGATAGTTTCCCATTGTTGGCTTAACCACAGCATCGATGTGGCATCATCTGCCGATGCATAATGCCAGGGATAAGGGTAATCTTCGAGTACCTGACGGATAACAGTCGTCTTTCCAACCTGCCTTGGTCCCATGAGTACCTGGAGAAATTGCCTTGATGCCCCAAGTCTCTGTTTGATTATCTCATAATATGATCGTTTATACATCTGTTTATCTTTTCTACAAAAATAATAAATATCTCAATACATTGAGTAAATTATCTCAATACATTGAGTAAAGTAGAAATTTATGAAGACTGGTAATTCATTGCCGCAATTTTTTTCGATTCTAAACAGATTTTCTAACCGTTTCGCCAGCCGTGTTTTGGTCTCCGGGTAGTTTACGTTTAGTTTTCATTTAGTTAAATAACAGTTTACAAATCAGTTAGTTGTTGGCAAATAAAATTTTTCGTTAACGCTTTGTTATATACTTTCGCCGCTGTAAAATTTAACAATCATGGTGAACGAAAAATCTACAATTGAAAAACCTGTTACAGTCAACTTTGTCTGCAAAATGCTTGGTGTAAGCCGGCCAGCTCTCCATAAATGGAGCAAGGCCGGGATCGTCCGGTCACATAAACTCGGGGGAAAGCTGATATTCTTTGAAAGTGGACAGCTTACCATGATTGATTTTAAACTCAGAGCGCTTTTCAATTTCATTTCGATTACCCCAAAAATCAAAAAACACCTTCATCCGGAGGATACATATTTCTTATGCGAAACCCTTGATTTCCTTTTCGAAGAAGTTTCACTGACCAGGAATCTTCTTCCAACAATAAAAACTGGATTGAGAACATACGTTGGTCCATCGGATGTAATGAAGAACTGCACCTTTGGGGAATTCAACTGGTCACTGACCCATTTTTATCCGGAGGTCGATTTCTCCATGCCGAAGATCGGCAACCTGGATTATTACGACCCGCCAGCCACCAACCCGGAGTTGATGGCCTATAATTACGTTTTCCCGGATGGATTGCTGCATAAAACCACTACGGATGGCACCCAGCGAACGATCCTTGTACCTTTCCTTTACCTGAAATATGTCCTGAATAAGCTGGCTGAAATCTTCGGCTACAGGCTCGAAGATGAATTTTTTACTTCCAGTACCGAGCTTTCCCGCCTGGTCATATACCATTCGGTAAACATCAGCGAAGTTTTGTTCGGACTGCAGCAGCTCTTTTACTGCCGGTTCGTTCCTAAGGTCAAAGTGAGCGAGTTTATCGCCGGGCTGGAGAAATGGTTCAACTGCAGCTTTCATGCCGAT
>Ga0172381_10000464_pt1 | contig 48893 bp, 88 predicted proteins | sample Leawel6488metaG_FD_119754 | JGI IMG/M metagenome (GOLD analysis project Ga0172381, IMG submission 119754) | Leachate microbial communities from a municipal landfill in Southern Ontario, Canada - Leachate well 64-88 metaG | ecosystem: Engineered > Solid waste > Landfill > Unclassified | place... | reverse complement strand
GGCAAGGTCAAAGATACCGACATTTTCGTGGATTCCTTTGACAGGCTCCAATACCTTCGCACCTGTATATCCACTTCGTCTATTGTTAAATCTTCTAGAAGGGAGTACAATTCCTTTGGACGAGGTATATTTAAGCGTGTAGGAATCAACGATGCGGCTGTTGTATAGTGTGTCATGGAAATCGCAGGATGCGATATCAGATACTCTGTCAAGGAATTCGAAGACCCTAAGCTTTTCATCCAATTGGACCATGATTTCGACGTCACGACGGTTGTAGTCCAATAGCTCATCATAACGTTGTTCCTCCCATAGTTGTCCAGGAAGACACTCTGTTTCAATTTTACCAGCTCCTAGTTCATGTTCTGCTACTGCTTGTAAACTGTAACTATCCATTTCTCCATAGTGTTGTTTCTTAAATGCTTTTAGGTAGTCGATTACGATACGTCCTCGTATCCTATATACTTCTCCTTCATTGGTATGGTATGGTTCGACTTTTTGTTCTAATCTTGAGAGAAGAGTTGTGGGTACGTTGAGAGTATCCATTCTATCCACCACAAAAGGCAAATCAAAGCGGTCACTATTCCACCCACTAAGTATATCAGGGTCCACACTTTTTATCACCTTTGCAAATTCTATTAACATCTTTCGCTCTGAGTTACATTCTTCAATTTCTGGTGCCCATAGAAAGTCATAGTATATGTCATTGTAACTGTCATGTGCTACTATGCTTATGATTTGGTCATCTGTTGAACTAAAGCCTGTGGTTTCTATATCATAGAACATAACCCTTGGTTGGCCTTGGCTTTCAAGTTTGCTTCCATGGTCCAATAACCACCTTTTGGTATAGGGGAGATCATCCTCATAGGTAGGTTTCTCACTAGTTTTGATATAGCTCTTTACTTCCCAGAACTTTTTGAATCTTTTCTGTTTAACTTTGTCTCCAAATAGTGTTGTGTACTGACCATTTGGGTCTTCTTCATAAATGTAATGGGTATGTTTGAATCTTGTCTTCTTCAAACGTCCCAGTCTGTCACGTGTAAAGGTGACAATATTAGTACCTGCTTTTCCAAACTCAAGTTCTACTATCTTCACAATCATTCCTCCATTGATACCACCCATATGCATTGAGTGGCATGTATGCTAATTGCATTGTCACAATATTCCAGCTGCCTATCATCATGGATTGGCATATTATAAATACACCTCCAGCTATCCATACGGGCCAGCACCATGTATGTTTGAAGATATTAATTATACTACCAGTTAACATTAGTATAGTGCCAGCCCAACCTATAATATCTACTATTATCATTCTCAGTTCACCCCATAATATATTGTTCTTAAAATTATTACTAGGAGTAAACTACTCCAACATAATATAATGAATTTATCTATTCCCTTGCATTCTTATCACCTTCATATATTCTTCCTTTCATAAGCATTACACACCAGTCTCTAAATAATATTATAGAGTCGTCTTCAACTATTGAATAACCCATAACATCTTCGTCCATTTATATTACCTCTTCTTCTTACGATTTCCGTAGCTTTTAGGTCTACGATAATCTATCTTCTTTTCCTTTAAAGGTTTCTCTGTTTGCTTTCCTAATGGCATTACAACTGTTTGTTCTCCATAGGTGTATATCTCGAACTTAACTTCTTTGTTTATGAAGTCTTTAACTTGTATAACTGGCCTGGCTAGGTCTGCTTCTTTCATTCCATCTGGTACCTTTACACTCATCTGCATTTCATAGATGTGCCCTATACGTCCATCTTCTATGAAGATTACAGTGTCAACTACTGATGGTATCATGAATAGTTCCATCCTATGTATGAGTCTCTGGATAGCATCTATTGCTTTGGTTGCATGTACTACTCCAACCATTCCAACTCCACCCATACGTAGGTCTGCAAATGCACTGAAGTCATCATCTCTTCTGAGTTCATCGTAGATGGTATAGTCGGGTCTTACAAGTAATAGTATATCAGCTATCTTACTCATATCTCCTTCAATTGGTGCATACTGGGTGACTCTTTTATCCACTTGTAAATCTCTTGGCTGTTCCATTGTTTTCACGATGGACCCATCTTTGATGAAGAAGTCTGCTAGTGCTGCTGCAAAGGTTGATTTACCTGCACCTGGTGCTCCTGCTATAAGTATACCTTCTGCTTCATGTTCAATACGATGCATGATATCATTAGGTAATTTATAGTCTATAAGTTTCTTACGTGATACTGGTCGTACCATTGTAATCTCTGCTGCTTCACTTGTAGGTGGTTCTGTTATAGTTACCCGTACATCTTCCATTTGGATAACCTTAACTCCAACATCTTCAAGTTCAATAAAGGCCGCGGGATTTTCATATGTTTCTTCGACCAATGCTTGGATGTATGCATCGATTAAATATTCTTCAATTGGTGGATAATCCAAGTCAATGATACGTATATTTCCCGGTTGACCAACCTTAGCAGTTGGAGTGCAACCTTCCTTTAAATGAACGCTCATTGTATGGTCTGTAAAGTATTTCATTATTTCCAAGTTTATCATATGTTACCTCCATATGAACTTCGTTAAATAGAACTATAGCGAAGTATTATAATACTCGCTGGTATACTAACATTTTCAATTCCTTTTCTTTATCAAGGAACTGTTGTTTCCAATAGTCTCTTTCTAATTCCATTTGACGAAATTGTTTACGTTCTTCTAGTATTATATCAACATACTCTTCGTTACCATCTAATGATTCTTCTAACCACTGTTCAGCTTCTAATGCACGTTTCTGCCAGTACAACATACACTTCAATACTTCTTCTTCTGATTCGTATGGTCCTATCATTCTTCATCAACTTCCTGTTTTAATATTGCAACGGCTTCTTCAATCATATCCCATAGTACATCAATATCTTCTACATCAAGCATATCTTGAACACCCTCTAAAAGGTCAATTGCTTTCACAATTTCTTCTGGTAAATATACTTCCATTATCATTCTTCCAACTCCTCTAATATACTCTTATCAATTACTATGGTATCATACTCTTCTTCATCTGGAAAGTGTACATTATATTCGATGATTTGATTCATTACCTGTAATAGGACTTGAGCAAATCCTTCAGTGAAACGTTCTACTTCATCGTCTGGTATTACAAAGCCACGTTGATATCCCATTGCAAATAATATACCATGTACTACTTCGTGTACATATGATATATCAGTGGTCTGCTGAGTATAGTCTCCACATAGGTTGATGACGTTATCTAAGAAATGAATATTAGCTATTGTTTCAAGCTTTATCTCATTCCCATCTTCATCAATACTTTCTATCTTCCCATCATTCCATTCTACTTTATAATCGATTCCTGCTATACTTAACATTGGTGGTATTCTCATTCATTCCAACTCCAGTTCTTTTACGAGGTCATCAAATAACTTTTGGTCACTCGCGGTTATTACCATCCTGTTTTCTATTAGATTTAATAAATATTTAACATATTCTTTGTCCATGTTTACAACTCCAAATATTCAGGTTTTACTTCATCTATATTGAACTGATTACTACTCACTCTCATATCCTTATTAATTGCAAGTTGTATGAATGCTTCTGGTAATACAGGTAACTGCATAGCCTCGGCGTATCCATTGTATCTTAGGAATGAACCTGTGAATACATAGTGCCTTCTACCTACTGTTCGACCTTCATCTGTTCTTACGAATTGTGGTACACTGAAGTGGTCACATCTATGGTTATGTCCATGCATGTACATGTTTGCTAGGACGTGTTGAGTGTCACGTATCATCTTAGATTGTGCTGTATGATGGTGCGCTGATGACCCTTTACCATGTGCTGTATATACAGTGAACTTGTTCTGATTGATACTAAAGGTATCTAAGAACTGGTTACCATATGGTACATCTAATGCTCTTGCAATAATCTTATTAACATCTAAGTCAAAGTCTTTTACAAGTCTGGCTTCATGGTTTCCTATAGACATGTTGACAATGTTACGTCTGTATGGTTTGAAGGTTTTAATTGCAAAGTCTATCTGGTCATCTAATGTCATATTTGTTCTGAATGATGCATTTCCTACTATCTTATTTGCTGCTTCTAATAGGTCACCACATAAGTATATTCTGTAGTCACTCTGTATCTTATCCAACGTATCCAATCTATAATTAAAATAGTCTTGATTAAACTGTTCTGAACCTACATGCATATCTGAAATAGGTATGATGTATACCTTTTCATTACCTCGTAATTTATAGTTAGTCTTCATTAAACATCCTCCCATATTGGTTTCCAGTCGGGACATAATTCCCAGCACTTCATCTTACGTTTATATAGTAAACAATATTCTACACTATAACTATATTCAACACATGCTCCACATTGCCAGTTTTTACCTGTCATCATGTTGTCTCCTATCTTTAAACTCTGATTGTTTAGATTTGTTCCATCCACTTACTCTTTGCATGTAGCCCGTAATCCTGGAGTAGACTTCTGTTGGAGCATTGCATTGAGGGCATGTAAATTGCTCGGAGGGAATAATGATTCCTTCCCCGGTACATATACTATACACCGACGTCGTCGTCCAGAAGCCCAGGTTAGAGTTATTGATAAGCTTCTTTGTAAAGTTACTGATGCTATCTGCGGACCATCTTTCTCCCAACCAACCATGGAAAATGTGCCCCCCACTAGTCTCCTTATGGAAATTCTGCTCTGCTTGAACCCTCTCAATAAGGTTGAGCCCAGAGTCAACATCCACATGCGAAGAGTTGGTATAATAATATCCACCTGTTGCTCCGTGAACCGGTGCTCTTTTACCATACTTTCTTCTATCTTCCATAGCAAATCTTCCTGCGGTACTTTCGGCAGGACTTTGCAATATAGTCCATCTATCTCCAGTCTCATTTGTTAACACCTTGGCCTTATCATTTATATATTGCATTATCTGATGTCCAAGCTTGCGGCTGGCCTTATTTTCGAGTCCTTCACCACATAAAATAACCAGAGCATCAGAAAGACCAACCACACCGAAGCTGAGAGTAGCATGCTCAACACCATAGTAACGATTTCCATCTTTATCCTCCTGACTTAAGAATGGCATTAAATTCTTCTTCTCCATTAACTTAAGTCCATGTTCTTTTCGTATCTGTAACACTTCTGCTGCAACATTCATGGCATGGTCTAACTCATTCCAGAAGTCTCCTTTTAAGGCATATCTGGGTAAGTTAAGGCTAATGTATGCAAGGTTACCAGTACGTAGACAATCGGTACTAGCATCACCAGTCCAATTGCTATTAAGCCGAGTACGACATCCCATAACATTGTGGTATTCCTCCCCATCTATTGCTTTAGTAAAGTATGGTATGCTGAATTTAGCACTGAGTTCACTTACTAAGTCTAGGTCTTCATCATCTACTTTTCCTTCAACACGGTAGACTGTATTAGGGAACATGAATGGTTTACCTGTATAGTCACCTTGCATCATTACTTTTGTGAATGCTCTAAGAATTCTTCTAGTTTCATCTTCGTAATCTCCATACGTGCCCTGGATACGTCCCCCAGGCCCATAAGCTGGGTCATCTCGTAAGAATTTGGGGACTCCAAAATCCATGTTAACAGTGCTAAATACTGCTTGGCCTCCTCTACTGACGTAAGCTTGGTTGAGATTGTATATAAGTGATTGCATATTTTGCTCGAGTTCTTCATCATTCATTCCTCCAACAAATGGTGCCATGAAAGTGTTAAGTAAGGGGATACTTTGACCCCCGGACATGTTTCCCTGACCGCTTCCAAGAATCTGGCCGGCCTGATTAATGAGAACGGATAAGCGCTTCGCAGGACCAGCAACCGACGTGTGAAATCCGGAACCGTCGACCTTAAGTCCATTTCTGATGAACCATCGTAGGTCATGTTGGAGACAGTTGAATGGTCTCGCATAGAAGTATTCGAGGTCATGGACGTGGATGTATGCATTAATGTGGGACTCTGCTGCTTCAGCTGGCAAGAGTTTAAGCAGAGCGTATCGTTTACTGACTGCATCTGCTGTGTATTTATGCATGGTCTCTGGATTCTTAAACATATTGGCATTATCATTACACCCCTCTTCTAATAATTTATCTATATCTTTCACGGTAGGCCCAATGGTTAAGTCGTCCCATGGTTTACTATTCTTGAACGTCTTCATGTTTGGACCTCATATTTAATATATGTTCTATCTCTGTTAAATATTTTATTCTATCATGTGCTGCATTAAGTAATGGTATGAGTAAATCAACGTCATCACATTTATTTACTATTCCAATTGCTACCAAGATTTTCTGGTCTTCAGTCACTCCCATCTTTAAACCTCCCATACTTTTGATAAAATTGTTCATCACATATTCCACGTATTTTCATATCGCAATCGTCACATGTGAACCCTGGTTCGTCGACATCTAAAAAACAACATCGACTCATTCCTCGTTTGTTATCGTACATTAACATTTATTTAACACCTCTTGTATTGCTTGTCTTTTCTTTGGTCCTAACTTATCTATTTGACATGTGTCAATTGCACTTAATATTTGTATTAATGGATATGGCATTGCATCTAGTTCCCTTGCAAGTTTCGGTCCTATACCTGGGAAACATGCGAAGACTTGTTGTCTCATCTCACTAATTGTTTTACCTTTCTTATGTGTTTTGACCTGTATTGGGGTAGGGGACTTACCTAATCTACGGACACTTTGATGTATTATATTAGCTGTCTCAGTAGGATTATTACTAGGTATAATAGGAATCCCAAACCCAATACCGATACTAAGCATAGAAGAGTGCAGAGCCGCTTTACTAAGTTTGGGTCTAGCATGTCCTCTTGCCGTATAGTCCGGTCCGCCCTCAAGGATGAAGACCGGGCTCTTAAAGTTTTCTCGTAATCCTTTTGCTTGTTCAAATATTCTTCCATCTATAACACTTCCCTCCCAATCTGAAAATGATTTACGTTCAAATACTATATCATCACTTACTTGATAATCACCATACGCCAGCGTTGCGTAACTTACGTTTAATACTTTCTCCAATATCTTTGGTACTTTGCTTCGTGTCTCTCGGTTGTCTATTACCAGTTGCGAGTTTAAAGTTTCCGATTGTTTTGACTTCTGGGTCTTCGATATCTTCCCACCAGATTTCTTCTGCAAGTTCTTTGAAGCTTTCTGCTTTGAGTTTATACTGTCCAAGTTCTTTGAGTTCTTCTTTTTCTTTGTACTTTTCACTATTACGCCTCCAGTTCAATAGGTGCATTAAATATGCAACTATCTCCATTAACTCACTATCATACTTTGAAGACGCTGGGTCTAAAGTCTTAAGTCTACGCATCTTATCATCAAGTCTAATCTTAATCAATTCTTCAGGGTCACCTATACCAGAAAAGATAGTGTCTTCATCATAGACACTATTCCCATACTGACGGTTTTTCTTTATCATCTTTTCAGATAATATCTCATCCCATATCTCTCTGATATCTGGTACAAACATTTTCATACGTTCACCACATAGTTAATTAAAATCTGCATACGTTCGAATGTTCGTAATGCTAAATGTTCATCCTTCACTGATAGTATTGTTTTCAACTGTTTGCCTGGTGCTATAACACGTATAACATACCGGTCATCTGTAGAACTATAATACATTGTTAATTTAATATCATCTCGTTCATATATCTCTAACATCTAACTCACCTTTATCTTTAAATATCCAATAAGTTCAGCAGTTTCCTGCGGAGATAATCTGACCGTCATACCTTCTTCATCTACAATTTCTAGTTTCCCTCGATGTGTTCTAATTTCCATATTCTCACCTCATATATTAGGTTCCCTCATACTAAGGGACAGTCGAACGTCACACTTATTTAAAAAGAAAGGATACCACTTATTCTTGTGGTATCCATGATGGTGCCTTTGTTAATGTTCCATTGCACCAATGTTGTCCTATTGCATAGTTACTAGATGCTGCTGCTGCTAGGTCTATCCACGTTGGTGTTTTAAATTCCTTGCCATTTATAGTAAAGATGGCATGGTTTATCTTATCACCTGTACAGTAAATACCATATGGTATAACATTATATCCCATCTCCTTTGCTAATTTCATTCCTAACTGTGCAAAGTCAACACAGTTTAACCCTGATTTAATCTTAGCCACTTCTGACTGCCAGGTAAACTGGTCATCAAAATAATGACTATAAACTCCACTTATCTTCACAAAGTTATAGAATTGTGAAAAGGTTGTGAAACTTATATTCATTGCTGCTTCTATTGCTTTCTGGACAGGTCCCTTAGTAGATACTACTACTGGTGTAGTAGGTGCTACTATAGTGATACCTAATGCCTTCAAAGTAACAGGCCCTACTACTCCATCCTGTAATAATCCTCTATATCTCTGGAATAACTTAACAGCCTTTAAAGTATAGCTACCCGCTATTCCATCAATCGCCCCTTTATAATATCCCAAAGCCTTTAACTTCAGTTGAATTAATTTCCATTGACTTACCGTATATGCCATCTAATCATCCTCCTTCTGGATTATAATTTGTACCAGTTATTCCAGCACTATTATCAACTGTTTTTTCAACTACCTTTGTTTGTGTAACAACTTGTGTTTTTGTAGGATTTACAACATTAGTAGTTCCCACATTAGTTACATTTCCATTTACACTGAACCCGTCACTATTTGATATATTATTAATCTGGGTCGGTGGAGTTGTATTGTTAGGTATAACTATTGTTTGAGCATTACTACCTGTTACTACTACCATCAACACATATGCATTTGAAACAAATAGTAGTAGTAGTAATGCCACTGCTAACTTGTTTCTCTTAATCCATGTTATCATGGTATCACTTTCTAAGCTGTTCTAATTGATATTCAATCCCATCTAATGCTCTAACAATATCTCTTAGTAATTCTTTTATTTCTTCATCCATTTTTACACCTCTTTAAAAGAAGGAATTTAAACGCCTGCGAACGCCTGCTGTAAACAACTCATACCCCATTAAGGTAATAGGTCATCCCATAGTGGTGAATCACATACATTTTGCAAACCTCCCTGAAGGGTATCCCCCCCTAAGTTACGAAGTTTTTCACAGTCAATCCCATAGTTATACTCTAACATTTTCTGGTCTAACTCTGACATCTTAATATCCGTTTCACCAACACCGAATGTGGTATCGATTAAAACATATAAGTTCTGTCTACCTTCTTTTCCAACAACTTTAATTAATCCATTAGCATTTAATTCACTAAAGTATTGTTGGAAACTCTTCTTATGGAATTGATATCCAGACCTAGCCATATAATCTGTTATTGTATATCCAACATCTTCATCATATAAATCCCACTTATCTGCGTTCTCTCTCATCTCCCTTATTATATCTGCTGCATTTGGGCTTAAGTTCGCTGTAATACTTTCATGATATCTTTCGAGTAATTCAAGGAATAGCATAATATCTTCTACGGTAGTAAATAATACACCATTAATTAAGTCTCGATTATATCCATTGATTGCAGTGATTACTCTAAGTATACCATTGTATTTATCAAAGTCTCTTTTAAAGAACTTACTTCTTCCAAGGAACGTATCAATAAATTGATGGTATGGATTTATGATTTCAGTATGTTGCATCCTTTGTCTTAATGCTATTACCATGTTTCGGATAACTGGTATACGGTCTTTGAAATATTGAATGTTTTCAAATGACTTACCAGACTTCATACTATATAGATGTTTCATTACAGATACTGCTTTATCATTATCTGAACGTGGTGATATCATTACACTTCTACTTAGTTCCTGTCCATCAAAGTCATGTCCTGGGACATTAGTATATGTTAAGCATGGAAACCCATAGAGTTCAAACCATTTAGGTGCCTGTTCTCCATCATCACCTTTAACCATCTTAACACGTTTAACTTCTCCATCTGTTTGAAGTTCTTTGATTAAGTTCTTGAATGCTTCTGCTTCTTCATGGTCACTTGCTCCTCCCATATCTCCTATATATACTATCTTTTTATCAAAGTAGTATGGGTCTGTTTCTGCCATAGCATATGTAGCTGCCATGGTTGCACTCTTCATTCTTAGAACGTATTCTTGTGGAAGTAGTTCTTGCGCTGTCTCTAATATATGAGACTTACCAGATGATGCTTCACCAATACCTATTACACTTATTGGATTATCCAATATTATTTGACTACAATATGTCAACCAAGCATATAGTATATTCATACGTTCACCAGCAGTAAACCAGTTAATAGTATCTGCTATCCATTTAATAGGATGTTTAGATTTTTCAAGTGCATCTTCACCTTCACTTGCAATCATTTCAATTTCAAGTTCTCTTTCCTGTTGAGCTTCCTGTTTCTCTTGTTCACGTCTTTCCTCTGCACCATCTAGCCAAGTCATATATCGAACTATCAATTGGTCTAATGCTTGTTCAAGTTTGTGACTAAAACTTTTAATATCCACATCTTCAAAAGCACTGTGATTACTGACTGTAGTTTTAATAAACTTCATCTCAGCACTATTAATAGTCATCTTCTCAAATGGTTTACCACGAGGTAAAACCTTCTTAGCATATTCAGCTCCACAAACATCATCAGGGTCGTTTGGGTTTGCAATAAGTAATCGAAGACGTATGACTTTATCCACTGGGTCGAAGGTGAGACATGTGTTGGTGCTACCTAATAGCTCTTGTACTAACTCCATGTTCACAATATCACCTCTTAATATCCGTTGACTAATTCTTCAGGACTTCTCCCAGATTCAATTCCATGCATCCTATTATATTCAGTAAAGCCTGGTCTGTAATTCTCTAAGTCTTTGATTACTATTGCCCCTCCCCATATAGTTAGTTGAGGTCCTTCACCTTTTTCTTCACGTGCTACAATACGTCCATTGACTAAGTCTATATTTATTATTCGTACATTTGATGCTACTAAGTCTCCATTTTGGTATATATTAACATCATTGTTAACGTGATTTAATATCATTTTATCCCAGCTACTTACCATCTCATCTCCTCCTTTCTATTAAAAAAAATGTAAACATGTTCCAATATGGAACAAGTTTATTCTTTAGCTGCTAAGAAGAACTTATAGTCTTTGTACATACGTCCTGTCTTCTCTGACTTTTTCTTTCCTTTGTATACAATCTTAACTATCTGATTAACTTCTACGTTTTTCATCTTGGTTTTTAATACGGAGTCTCCAAAGATAACATATTCCAATTCTGGGTCATCTACATCTACAAATTTATATCCAATACCAGGACCATATGCACCTTCGAATTCAAAGAATCCAATAAATTCTCCAACAAATTCTTGTCCTACTTCTTCAAATTTAATGTTCTCTGATTCTTTGTATTCAATTTCTTCGTCTTTCATTTCAACAAACTCCATCTTATCTACCTCTTTATTTCTTGTGTTCAACTATTCCAATTCTTCGCAGTGGTACATTTAAGCCCTGTACTGCTCAAAAGAAAAGGGATGATTAGTCATCCAATGCTATAGCTACCATTACTCCTACAACCATTAGTATAAGGAATATTGGCACTAAGAATAATCCTACTACAAGCATATTTGCTAGTATTGCAAACCCTGTTACTGGATTGAAAATCAAAGTAAACAAGATATAGAATACTAAAAACCAGAATATAAAATCAATAAATGCTCCCATATTAATCCCTCCATATATTTAATACATATCTATCCATCCACTCCTTAACACCCACGCTCCGCTTCACGCTCTTCACGTACTTTGCGGAGTCGTTCACGTTCTTCTTCTCTTGCCTTCTTTCCACCATCATTCATTTCGACACCACCTTAATATCTTCATGCTTCCAGAAGACTAGCAATACTAATGGTAAGAATACTAGTCCAAGTAATAAACATATAGGCCATGGAATAACTCTAGACTTCTTACTAAATACAATCTCATCATCATCTTCTAATACTACTTCATAACCCTTCTTTATAAATCCTAATTGTTTAGCATTCATATTAATCACGGCCTCCTCTATCATATGCAAACATGTCTTCACTTCCTTCGCATACTGTGTATGAATCAAAGTCAACATAGTCTCCACCCTCTGCTAGAGTGTTTGGTCGAGGTTTGAATCTCCACATTAATCCAAAATGTTTTGCTAGGTGAGGTAGGTTAAGATAGTCAGTTGCATCTCCGAACTCTATATACCATTGACCAATATCGGTGTAGTATGTAAACTTAACGTCCATTCCCATATCACCTGCTGCGGCTCCGAGTATGGCAAGTATCTCATTAACATTACCAAATTTCCTATGACTATTCTCTATGGAAACAATGCTTCGAATACGGTCAAAGAACCATCCCACATAGAGTTCTATTTCATCCGGACTTTCTGGAATATCAAAGGGGTCAATGTTTAATTGACCAACCTTTTCATAATAAGCTTTAACTTTTGCACGGGTCTCAGCAAACTCACCAGCCACAATAATCACCTCTATTCTTTCTTAGCTTTCTTCTTTTTCTTAGCGATAGCCTCTTCCATTTCATCTGTAACCATATGCCATGGGTCACAGGCAAGACCATCTCTACTATCAGGACACATTATTCCACCTCTAATCCAAACAATGCTTTTTCAACCTCTCTTAAAATCTGGTCTCTTGAAACACCATCTGCAAATTCAAGTCCATATCCATAATCATTATCAACTACAATTTTAATGCGTATCATTTAAATCTCCTCCATCTGTTTAACAACTTCTTTAACAAAAGATGCAATTTCACGCATAGCTTCAGGGTTATCTAACATCAAGATTTCATCCATCATGTCATCTATAATATACATATGTGTCAAGTTAGCTTGACGTTTTTCTTCTACAATTCTACGCATGACCTGTAATTCTACTTTATCCATCTGAAAATCCATATTATTCATCTCCATAATAATATCCACAATATAAGCAGTATAGTCTTCCAGTTTCTTCTTCTACTTCAAAATAGTCTTCATATCCACAATGTAAACATTGCATATGTCTCACCTCATCACCCTCTTTTATGGCCATCTTCTTTTAGTCATATATGTTTTTGCCTGTTTATAATCAGAATAATCATAGACGTATCCACCATAGTGATGGTTTTCATAAACATCTATAATCTTCTTTGCCTTTTTGAATGTCATTCCGTCATCATTAAAGTCGTCATCACATTCATTCATCCAATTACTTGCCATATTAATCACCTGCTATTAATCCATGTTGTAATAGCTGCTATAATAATAGCAAATACGAATATATCACCTAATCCATATCCAGTCATATTTCCACTCTCCCTGTAATCTTCTGCCAAATATATTCCCACGCAAAGTTTGCACCCATACCTCCTAGCATGCCACTGAAACTCAGTGTAACCATGCCAGGAATACTAGTTGGGTTTATCAGGCGTATGACACATTGCATGACAGATGTCATCACAATAAACATGAAGAGGGTTCTGAATAAGAGTTTCTTCTTGTTAGGTTTAACGCCTTCCATATTATCATCCTACCATTGGGTCATTGTCATAGTTTTCTGCAAGATGTGCGTAAAGTTCTTCAGGTACTGGTTCTTCTTCCTTAGGTTCTTCTTCTTTCTTTTCCTTAATCTTTTCATACTCTTCTGGAGATGGATTACCAAGTGCATTATCCTGTTCTTTTATGATGTCACTTGCCTGTATAAGTTTGTTACTGTAATCTTCAACCATTTTAACAAGGTCTTCCATTGCTTCCTGGATGTATTCACCATATGATACATCATATCCACGTGCATCAGCTACTTGTTTCTTGGCCTTTTCCATATTTTCAAAGAAGGCAAGGTCTAACTGAATCTTAAGTTCAACTACATCTATTTCTACTTTAACCTTTTTCCTTTTAACTTCGCTCATATTATACACCTCTTCCTATACTTAATGAATCAGTTATTTTTTGTTCTTGAAAAGTGATATTATTATCTATAAGTTGATTCCATCCTTCTGCACTTCTAACATATTGTTCTCCTAATAACTGATTCAGTCTCAAATTTACACCTCTTCTAAAAGTTTAAGTTCTGCTCTACGTTGTTTTAATGCATTCATGATTGGCTTAGGTACATCTTCGTAGTAGTAATCTATATCTTCATCTGGAACATAGACTACTTCTACTTTCTTACCACGTCGATTGAAGTTGATAGAACAACTCAATCTGCCCACCCCATAACTATTGATACACACATACCAAGTACACCAATACCAATAATCATTGCCATTACAAATCCTATGATTAACATTGCGCTCATATTTTTCACACTCCTCATACTAAGGGACAGGTGAATGTCACACTTAGTTTTTAGATTTTAGTTTTTGAATAAACTGTTTTCGACTTTCTTCTTGTAGTTCTTCACTAAAATAGTATCCATATCGTATACCTTCTGATATACTACGGATTGGTTTATAGATATTATATTTTATCCAATGATACATTGGACCTTTATCTCTTATACAACTCATTGGTATGCCCTCTGCACTTCTGCTTCAGCTTCTTGTATAAGTAACAAAGCAGCCTGTCTTCTGAACTCGGCCTGTAATATAAGTCGTTCATATACTATTTGTAGGAGTTCAACATTTACTGCAGGTTCTTCGAACTCTAAATCTTGTGCTCCATGTTCATATCCTAATTCATATGCTAGTTCATCAAGCATATTAAAAACTAACATTGCTGATACTGGACTTTGCTCTATCAAATGTTCACCTCCTAAAAACTGAGTAATTTAACCGCCTGCGAACGCCTGCTGTAAACAACTAGAACGTTTCAGACCCAACAGAGTACCTCACCTATCTCCGATTCAATAGGTAAAACATTTTCCCTGGAGGGTCACCCCGTCTAGGTTGGGCACTTTTTACATTAAAGTACACATGTGTACTATCTAAATTTACGATGTCTATTATTTTCAGCTTGTGTTATTGCTTCTAAATTACATGTTCTATTATCAAGTTTATTATTATTTATATGATGTACAACTAAATGTTCTGGAAAGTTCATTACAAATCTATGTAACTTAATTAATTTCTTTTTATTTGGTCCTAAATAAATAGATGTACAAACATATCCTCCACAACTTTCAAACCAATTAAAACAATGTAATGGATTCGTATAATCATCATCTACCAACGTTCCTAATCGTTTTTTAAATGGTAAATAAATCATTTTATCACTTCCATATATATAGACATATAAATAATCCTGTAAAGAAGATTCCAAACATTGCAATTTCATGATGTAAAACATATTCTTCAACTTCACGTCCTTTCATTGTTGTCATCTCCTCGTGACCGTACCGATTAAAGCCGTATCACTAAAAAGAAATGGCAGTGCTTATGCACTGCAAAATGTTGGGTTTGTGTTAACTATATTTCCTGTAGGTACTAGATTACCTGCTTCATCAACCATCTTCTGAACACCGTTATCATCTACAATAACATCTCCAGTAGTTATAATTTCCCAAACTGCTGGAACTAATGCATGTTCGATGACTTCAAATACTGCTGCATGTTCTACTATATTAAAGACTGCAGAATGTTCAATGACATTTTCAGGTTCATCTACAACAACAACATCTTTGTATACTGCTGCAACTTCTGTGTGTGGATGGCAAATCATATTCCATCCAGGGTATGCTGCAGAACATTGTGATATCATTTCAGTGTATCCATTTGGTGCTGTCTGTACATCCATATGTCCTAAGTACTGGTAATGACCTTCACTTACAAGTCTAGATTCTACATGAGTCTGTGCAGGTACTGCATCATGATGTAAGTATTCTGCTGGTACTGCTGGTATTGCATCGTGGTGTAAGTATTTAGCTGCTATTGCATCGTGGTGTTCATAGTCTGCAGGTATTGCATCATGGTGTTCGAAGATTTTCACTACATAGACATTATATGGGAAACAATGATTGTATCTTGTTTCTTTAGTCACTGTGTATGAGTCTGCAAAGCCACTGTTGACTTTTGCTTGTCCCCACCCTTCAGCTCCATTTCTGTTACTGAATTCTTTGACTCCAATTTGTTCATCGTATGCTGGTACTTCGTCACTGATAAGTTCATCCCATGCAGGAACTTCTTCTGAGATTAGTTCATCCCATGCTGGTACTTCTGGTACTGCTGGTGTGATAAGTTCATCCCATGCAGGTACTTCTGGTACATCAACGATTACAACATTCTGGTAGACTGCATCTATCCAGTCATATATATCACAATTCCATACCCAATAAGCAGCGCTTACAAGTTCTGGAACAGTGTGTGTAACTGCTGGTACTGTTTCATTCCATGCAGGAGATACTAGTATGCTTTCATTCCATGCTTCTGATACTAGTACTGTTTCATTCCAGGCAGGAATTTCAGGTGTTACTAGTTTCATCCTACTCGTATCACTACTAGCAATTCCACTAAAAGCTAATACAACTAGGACTATTGCCAATATTCCTAATATTTGTTTCTTCATATTATCCTCCACGTCATACAGAATTAACTGTACAACTCTATAAAGGATAGAAACATTAGACGTATGAAACGTCTATGGTTTCTTCTATTGAAGCGTTTATTAATGCCCAGTATATTTGTTCTATTTCTTCTATTGATTTTTCTTGGTTCATTTTCACACCTTCCTATAAAAATATAAAAATAAGTTTAACTACCATTCTTCTACAAAGTCGCCGTAGCCTACGTCGTCGTCAGATTTTGTTCTGAACATTTATTCCACCCCGTTGATATTTTTACCGTACAATTTGTTTTCGAGCACGGCAATATATTCAAGTAGGTCTTGGATTTCAACGTCCCTACTATGTACCATGTGTTCGAGTTCTTTTATGATTCTTCCATCGGAGTTCATACTTGAACCCCACAGAAGATACATGATTTACCTTTGTATACTAATTTATTACATGAAGGACAGCGTACCCTACGACGGGATTCAACTGCGTCTGATGGATGTGATGGTTTGATATGTGCGGTTGCTGCACCGATTGCTTTAGTTGGACCTGCTACACCTATTACCATATATTTCACTTCCTATAAAATTAACTAAGACATATGAAAATGTCTTGCTCATCCCTCATACTAAGGGACAGGTGAATGTCACACTTAGTAAAAGTGAGGCGTCGGGGTTTAACCCCCGGCGTAGGAAAAGTTTTACGACATACCCAGGGTCGAAGGTTTTTACTATCCCTCATACTAAGGGACAGGTGAATGTCACACTTATGGGATGAAGTCTTCTTCATCCCCAAGTACAGTGTTGTCTATGTAGTCATACCTGTTACTGTTCTTCCTGTAGGTTTGAAGTTCAACTGCGTATTCTGCACAGCTGTCACTGCAGTATAGACTTCCTGCACGTGCTTTGAATTCTTTACCACATATTTCACATATGATAGTAGGGAATGAACCACGATTTAATTGCTTCCTACATTTAGGGCTGCAAGTCTTACTGTCAGACCTTCGTGCTTCATATTGTTTTCCACAGTTTTCACATATTTTACTAACCATAGTATACCACCTCTCAAAAAATATTAGATACGAGAAGCCTTTAAGACTTCTTGTTCTTCCTTGGTAAGCTTAGTATAGTACTTCCAGCGGTTGTTGACACAGTCATCTGCGTCTTCGTTGCGGAACTTAGCTGAGTTCTTGATGTCGGTGAGGCCCCATTCTGCGAAGTAGACTTCACCTTCCTTAGCACGACCTTCACAGATGATGCTGTCGACTGGTACTGGTTGATTGTAGTTGATGTATGCAGTTGGCTTAGCCTTGGATGCTACATTCTTACGGTAGCCTATGTCCTTAGGAGTACAACGGATGTGACTACCGTCGTCGTTAACCCTACGGATTGACTTAGGTTGTGGGTCGAGACCACTGAATTTACCTTCAACTACTTCTACTGCACCATGTCCGTATATTACATTCTTGTTCACATTGTTCATATTCACACCTTCCTACTTATATTATTCTAACTTCGGGGTTGCGTATGCAGTAGTCGACACCTCGACCTTTGCGGTACTGGCCAACAACACCAACTATGCTTACTATGTCACCACGGCTAACTTCCCAGTGGACTTCAGGAACATCTATGTTCTGGTAGTCTTTAGGGTATACGTTGATGTGGTCTTCAACACCGACCACTTCATTGTTAACTATGACTTGGCTGTTGCCTATGACGAATTTCCCACTCTCTTCACGTGGGTATCTGACACTGCAACGACCTCTAACTTCTACTTCTTGACCTACATATTGACTTATGACGTTTCTAACCATTCACATCACCTCAGTTGTTCTCATGTCCCGGTACTCCTTCTCAGGCCCCTAGAACTGTATAAGAAAATAATTTCTTTGCTCACCTTTAACACGTTCACGCACTGCTCCCGGAGGCAGATGATTGCTACTAATGCCGTGATGCCCACTTAGTTTTGGTTGGCTTGTGGGTCGGCCCGTCAGGTTCCCCGTAGTGGGGTTCCATCTTCCCTTGCATATAGTATGTTCGAGGTTACTTATAAAGGTTTGGGTTCTTCTGGTTTCACCTTTGTTTTTACCTCTCGACAATATTACATTGTTTTTGATACATATAAAGGTTTCGGTTTTAATTGTTGTCTTACCATTTTTGTTCACCTACATATAATACTTTTTTTAAAACGATGCACAAGATTATTAGAATATATTGCATATTATTTTTACACGTTCTGCTACTTGTTGGATGTCATCTTCGTCTATGCTGACAACACCATTGAAGAAGTATGATTCACGAACGTCTTGTTCAACTTCTGATATGACACCTTGTACAGGTGCATTGTGTCCAACTATTTCTTCAACACCGAATGCTATTATTTCACCGTCTATGTCACGACGGTTTTCATTATTGTTTTCTATTATGTCAACGAAATGTGCTACTTCGTGTATGATTGCTATTACTGCTTCGTTGTCATTTATTTTTGGGTTTATCCCTATTGCCTTTTCTTCTGGTATGAAGAATGCTATTTCATCGTCTTCTGCAAAGCTGTCTACAAAGACACGGACATCACAGTTATTTTCCACATTTTGTATTATTTCGTTTACGTTCATTTGCTTCACCTCTTGATGTATATACATTGTTCGAGGTTACTTATAAAGGTTACTATTTTTCGAATAAAAAAGAACCCTAGATTTCTCTAGGGTGTGTGGTGGTATACTACTTTGCTGTGCCCCTCATATCATAGGGGAGTCAGTCCATATCTAAACAATGCTATTCCTTTACAGTATGGGTCACATGCTGCAATCTCTGCACGTAACACTGCTAAGTCTTTCTTTACTGGATTTGCATCTGATTTATATGTCTCTAATACTGGGTATATTTTACCTGGATATTTAATATTATATTCTTTCATCCAAGCTGCAAGTTGTGTAACTGATTTACCATAATCTCCTAAGTATAACATAGGCATTATGTAGTCACAATTAGGTACTAATAAATCATATGATTGATTACCATCCCATCCTTGTGCCTTTGTACATAGGATAAATGTTTTACCTCCAGCTGTACATGCTGCATGTATTGCTTTGATTTCTGGTAGATGTGTTGGTAAATCATATCCTTCAATATCAGCTACTATATTCCATCCTTTAGCAACTGCTTGTTTGGTCATGGTAAATCCTTCCCATGTCCATGCATATGGCTTTAAACCTGCTGCTTTGATTGCTGGAAGATATGCACTAATTGCTTCTAGGTTTTCTTCTGCACATCTGATATAGACTGCATTGATTCCTTTTGATTTTAATCCAGTCCATGATATGTTCTGTAATGGATTCCAGATACGGTTGATAAAGTATCCTAGTTCATCAGCGACTGGTATAGGTTTAACTACTGGAAACATATGTGCCCAGGTTATTGGTCCTACAATACCATCTTGTAATAGTCCATGTTTATTTTGCCAGACTTTTACAGCGGCTTTAGTTACTGGTCCAAATATACCATCCTGCAATACGCCAACTACTTTTTGTATTGCTTTTATTTGAATCATTGTTAATGCCATTATTCCACCTCTATACTTACATCATTTATATTATCTACAGTTAAGTTCTTTCTTAATGTTCCTGGTAATCCAATCTTACCTTTTACAAATGTTTCATATGCAGTAGGTACACCAAGGGGTGCACCATGCCATGTCATATTTTTAGTTCCAATAGTTACTGTTATTTCATCCATATCATATGCTTCACAGAATGCTGTCTTGTAGAATCCATTACTATCAATGAGTTTAATAAGACTATCATCTGCTAGTACATCATATATATCTGCTGCATAGAAATATTCTATGATATCAACATCAACAATAGTAGGTGGTTGGAGATATTCTTCTTCTTTCGCTGCTTTATATGATTTCATTGTTGCCATTTTTTACACCTCTATTGGAAGTTGATGTCCGTGCATTGTTAAATTGAACCAATACTGAGTACTGTTTGCTAATCCTTGTATATGGATTGTTGTAGTATATTGTTCAACATCATCTAGCCATGTTGGTAATGCTAACCAACTTGCATTGGATGTTAATGTTCCTCCCATCATAGTAACTTGTATACCATAGAGAGAACTGAATATTCCATCAATACCAGTGTCACTAGCATGGAATCCACCAAAGGATGTACCTGTTGTTAATGATGTAAACTGTCCTATAATATTACCTGCACCATCATAACAATTTAATGGAATTCGTACATCTATATGTCCTGTATTTGCACTTCCATCTCCAGCATTACTAGTTGCAGTCCATTGATAACTGTCAAGCATAGGAACTAGTTCGGGAGTATTAGGATTCTTTTCTGTGTCAGTCATAACATATTGAGTTCCACTAGATGTTGCTAGGTGTTGCATGTATTGAAGTTTCAAAGATTCAACATCCATTTTTCCACCAACAGTTAATGCTCCAATATATCCTACAAATTTATATTCATAGTTTTTATTGAACCAATAGTATTGGGCTCCTATACGTGAATTGGGTCGGTCATATGGTACTGAACCACTTGCATTTGAAAGTCCACCCTGATAATCAAACCATATATCTTTAGATGTCCATGTTGTTGTACCAGGATATCGTTTCATTACAACTACTTTCATTGCATCAAAGTGAGCAGTTAATTCTGTCCCTCCACCATCTGCAAAATAAAGAACAGGAATAACAGTGTGGGTTAGTACTCCTGGTGCTAACCATCCTGTCTCAAATAGTTTCTGTCCTTGATATGTTCCTCGTACTCCTTTACCATCGAAGTAGTCTGTATCACTAACTACTTCTGCACCTGGAGATACGAAATCTGGTGCTCTAATGATAAGGCTTGGATTTGTTCCTACTCCTGTCATTGTATGTTCTGTGTCTACACTTACCATTATATCACCTCGTATACATAGTTTATTTCGGATACTTCAAATACATCTGTTGATTCGAAGTCAAAGTTAAATTCTAGTTTCATTCCTATATATTTATCTACACCATCTGGTCCTACTTGTATATAATCTTGGTCTCTTAGGTTGAATATTTTACTGTAACTATAGTCTCCACCATAATCTTTTGTTACTATTTGGTATGGTTCATTACGTTGTCCTAGTCCTGCACTGTCAAATGTTAATTGCATATCTTCATCTACTGGTGTTGTTGGTGCTACTCCTGCACTGTATGTTTCTTCGGCTTTCCAAGTATCTCCGTTATCTGCTAGTATACGGTTTCCTGAATAGGTTATGAAGTTATTAAATGTTATAGTTCGTACTTCTGCCTTTGTTTGTGCTCCTCTGATATAGATACCAGCTACACCTATAGCTGAACCTAGATAGTTGGTGTTAGTCATTCCTCCACTGTCAATAAATGCTGTTAACCATTCTCCACCTGAACCCATCTTACGATATTCTCCTACTAGTTTCTGTGTTCTATGATTGAAACGTACACGTAGTTTAATTGGCATATCTGCATCTGCCCAGGATATACCTGTACTTCCAGATGATACTGTACCTCCACCAGATGAACTCCATGTTGTTTTATAGAAACGATATGTTCCTCCATTTGTGTATCGTGCTCCAAACATCCATCCATAGTTACCTGTATAACTTCCACCAGGATAATAGAATATACCTGCTTCATTAAAGTCAGATGCTGTTGTTGGATTACTTATTGAACGTATTTCTGTTTCATATACTATATCTTCATAGACACTTGTACCATAAAACATTCTATCTCCTGTAGCATATGTATCATATGCAGCTGTTGCAGGTGTGTTCATACATAGTGGGTCCATATATCCATTTTCTAATGCTATTGTATGTGCGGTATCTACTGTTGTACCATTTGTTGCTAATGTCATATATCCATTATCTTGGGTTAATGTACGGTATGTATTGTTATATTGTGTTTGCCAACGATTAAGGAATGGTAGACTTGTACTGGTTCCATATATATCTTGGAAATGGTCTTCAAAAATACTACCTTTACCACCCATAATAGGATAGCTTATAACTTTTTCAACTTTAATATTACCAGCTACTGGTGTTACACCTGTTGCAACATAATAATATATTTTTAAGTCTAAGTCATCAGCTACATCCCATACAGTTCCCATATATTTAACTTTACCAAGATAGTCCCAGTCGTAACCATTACCACTCATAAAACCTGACATTACATTATATGTCTGGGCTTTATTAGTGTCTGCGATATTCATCCTAAATTTAAAGTATATAGGTTTGGAACTTGTAATTGCAGGCGCTGGTCTATAATATGCAGAAGTTGATACACCTGAATCTGCGAATGGCATTCCCCATACATATGCGGTTGTTGCTCCATTCCCCATATCATATGGAGTTGTATATGCAGTACGTATATCTATATAACTATTTGGGTCATCATGTCCTTGGAAACGGAATATTGGAACTTGGTTAATTGTCATTGCTGTCATATTTACAAGTTTAATAATACATTCCCAGCTTTGACCATCCTGTGTATTAACTCCTATTGGTGCTGTTATACTTACATCTGCTGGTCCAGCTGCTCCACCTGCTGTGGCACCCATTGTAATTCCAGTACTTGCATATGCTATTGTGTTACGTGCTGCATCACTTTGATGTAATGTCCATTTAGGGTCTAATGCTACTCCATTCATTTCATCATATAAAAATCCATTACCACCTAATGTAGGGTCACTTGTTGTTGTAGCATTTGCATTTCCATAGTACATATATAAGTAACTAGGATATGTATTTACATACTCTGTTATAATTGTTTGTGATGGTATCATTTCACTTTCATAATCTACAAACTGCCATGGTATCATTACCACTGCAGCACCACATACAGCGCCAGCTACTTTAGTTGTAATATTACGTATGAAGTAATGTGGACATATTGTTATTCCATCTGGTGCTACAAATCTTAAATCAGATAAGTCATCATTCATATCTGCATCATATATAATTCCTACATTAACACCATAATATTCACTGATATGTCCTTGTACTCCATGTAAGTTTCCTTCACTTTTTGTTATCTGCATAGCTTGACGTTTAGTCCATGCACTATCATACCATACAGGTTTTAATGTAACACTCTCAAATTTATCATATCGTTTTGGTATATCAACTTTAATTTCACCAGCTGCTCCAACTCCAGCTACTTGTTTAGTAACTGCACTTGTACATGCACTTTGAAGTAAATCAAATGTATATGTATAGTCAGTACTTACACCAACTGTTGAACCAAATCTATGCTGCATAATATCCTTTTCTATACCCATTTGGTCTATACCAATTAGGGTAACATGACCACTTAAACCAGATGTTGCATATCCTAGATTCTTAGTTACTGTATAGTTAACTTGATTCCATAATGGATTATTTGATTCTGTTACACGGTGTGTTATTTTAGATATTGCTTTTTGATTTCCAGTATTGTCAGGGTCTGAAATAAAGTGAAGGCCAGATGTGTCATCAGCGACAAATCCGGAGTATTCACTATCAGTGTCGATTAACGCACCTCCCTTAATTTTAACTGTTTTAACTGCCATAATACATCCTCCTTTTAACCTGAGTAGGCTCCTAAACTTGTGTTACCTGCAGCAATACTACCTTGTGTAGCATACTTATCAGTGTTCCTTATCCATTTCATACCCTTATCTGCATTGTTCATACGTTTAATCATACTATAGAATTTACCTGTTGTTCTATTAAACTCTAACTCGGTTACAAAGTATCCTTGCATAAAGTCTATTTTATGTGTTATTGCCTGTATTTCATATGACCCATTTAGGTGATATTCAGGTAAGTTTACATTTATATATTGACCTGGTTCTATGAGTACACTACCATTTATAATAGCATTAAATCCTGGATATTGGAATGCATTGTTTGCTACTTTAGCTTTACTGATTACTTGTGCACTTGCCATTGTTGTTATATCAGATAAGAACTCATGGTCTTGTACTATACCATAATGTTTTTCACTGTCTGCATCATATGCTTTACTTGTTCCACTGCTTGTTTCACTGTAGTTAAATGTATCACTTGCCTGGTTGATTATTCCCCATTCGACTGGTTTATATTCTAATCCTCCAACTGCTACTACATTACCACTGTTAATTGTGACTGGTAATGTGTAATATCGTTTTGGTAATATTAAGAGTTGGTCTAAACTACGTTCCATACCTGGTCTAATATATGCTACTTGATTACATTTTTCACATAGGTCCTGTAATTCTACTAATGCAGATTTACTATCAGCACTTGCATATTTAGGTGCTTGTGTTATATATCCAAGTCCTATAACCTGGTCTATATATAAACTACTACAACGACGGTTCATGACAGTCATACTATCTTGAGACCCTACTAGTTTAACAGATTTAATCCAGTACTCATCACTAGGTGCAACCTTATCAAATGCATCTTTAAGGTTTAATGTGAAACTTTGCCATTCACCATTTAGATTTGGTGTGACCTGTGTTAACTGTTTATATGTCCCTGTTGGTGTAGGTCCATTAAATCGTATAACATATTTCTGGGCACTGGTTGCAAGTTCTCCATTCTTAAACATTTCAATTTCAATATTGAATTTAACTGGGAATCTAATACCTGCACCACTTGCATAGTAGTCGAAACTAAATATTGGATGGTCATATGCATTCCAGTTTTCATTACTATCTTCAAAAAATGTTACATAGTTAGGTCCTGCAACTGTAGGTAATAATCTCATACATGTACCAGGATGTCCAAATGTTGTCTCCCATTTCTTATCAAATCCATAACTTGGTAAATCTGAGACATCAGTTGCAAGTGAAAAACTATTATATAATTTATAGTCCTGTAATATACCACGATAATCTATATGATACATTGCTGTACATAGGTAACGTGCTATTTCTGCTACACTTGCAAACTGGGTATATGGCATTGAACCTGCACTATCTGCTGCTGGTACATATCCTATACTAAAATTCTTCTTGACTGTAGTACGACTTAAATCCCATAAACGGTCTACACATTCTATGGTTAACTCTGTCATCTCATCATTAAGTTGCCATCCAGCAACATATCCACCAAACATTGGACGTGCTTCTATACTATCCTGTCCTAATGTAAATGTAACATGGTCACCCATATCAAAACATATAGAATTGTTACCCATTTCATCTGTCCAATAATCCTCTTTCATTGCTACTTTTAATACTAATGTATCTAATGCATTCACCCCATTCGCTGTGAACTCTGCATCTATTAAGTCTAATCTTGTTTCACTGGTATCTAATAAATCTTTTCCACCCTCATATCTTGTGAGTTGTGATATTTTAATCCATCCTGCACCTGCAAATTTAGGTACTTCTAATACAAATGATTTACTTCCAGCGGTTAGATATTGTATAGGGACACGTACTACTGTACCATAATCACTCCATTTATTATATCCACTCTCACTCCATACACTTGTACCTGCTATTGAAAGTCCAAAGTTACCACTAACTGTTGGCTTTTTCCATATGAAAAGTTCTACTAAATAGTATCCAGTCTTTGGTATTGTAAAACTCTTTGTAAAATTAATCGATGCACTTGCATCATTGTTCTTTAATCCCATCCAATTGAATCCAGCATCATCTGTACCCACTACTTCTGTATAGTCGCTTGCTGCAAAACTGGATATGAGTGCTTTCTGAATCCCATTTGTCCCATGATTGATTGCATCAATGCGAACAAAATAGTAGGGATTAGAGGCAACCCAAGAATCTTGAGTTGCGTTTACATTGTTTATGTATTCTCTAATCATTTTTTAACCACCTAAATTATTTGTTTTAAACTAATTCCTGTTCTTGTCTGTTTGTACCATTGTAGGATTAAACTATCTGCTGCATCTATACCTGTTGCTCCTTTTAAGAACCATCCTATTGCAGTATATGCATCTGCTGGGATACTGTCACTCTTGATTGTTGTTGGGTCCTTTTTACCTATAAGTAATTGATATGTATCTGATGCTGCATCATATGCTTTACTCCAATATCCATCTGCTACATTTAACATTGTAACATCTGCACCGGCTCCAAACGGACTTCCAACTGTTCCACCTTCATGGTAGTTTGTGTCTCTTCGTGTATATGTCACTGCTGTATTTGGATGTTCTAATGTTATCATTGGACTACTTCTTAGCATGGTTACTTTGATTCCATTCACTTGTATTACGATACGTTCACTGTTTATAAACAATGGTCTTATTAGATTGATTGTACCTGTGACTATTGTGTTTACATCATTCCATGCTCCACTATCCCATGCGGCGATTGTGAATCCTGTTGCTGTAAATGTTAGTCTTGTGAACTCATTCTTTAAGACTGTTGTTGTTGGTGTTAGTTTATGGTTTGTACCATACACTTGTCTACTAGTAGATGTACTGTTATTTGTAGTTAATAGTTTGACACTGCCTTTATAGTAATCTGCTTTTGCTATTGTGTATCGTAGTTCTGTTGTTGGGTCTGTGTAATAATAGATATCACCATCTTCTCCATGTCGATGTCCTGTCGCTGTTGTTAATGGTGTACTATTATATGGTATATGAACAAGATTAGGATATGCTAATCCACTTGAATTCCATATATTCATATATTGGAAACTTCCAGTAAATGATGTAGTGTCACGGTTCTTAACCATAGCATATAATTTAAGTCCATTCTTATATCCAATTAAACTACTTGGACCATAAAATACTTGTGTCCATGTACCTGTTGTATCTAAGTCAGTTGATATACGTACATTTGCACTTGCATCAAACTCCATACGTAATCCACATTCAGCAAAGGCTGTTCCAAGATTTAATCCTGTTAACTTCCATTGTACCTGTCCATTCTTACCAACATAGGCAACATGTGCATTAGTACTTGCAGTTGCACAGTTCCATTGGAACTCAAATGTATCTCCAGCATTCTTCATTCTAAATTCAGCATCTCCACTTGCATAGTCATTAGGAGTAAACATTATACCAACTGCTGCAGGATATGCTCCAGCTGCAGGTAAACTGTTACGGTCTAACACTGTTTCAAATGTAAATGGTGGCGTGAATTCCATAGTGTCACAGATAACCCATGCATTAGCTTCTGCTGCACCATCAACATTGTTAGCACATGCTAAGTCAAACTCTGAACCATCTGTTCCCCAACTTGTAGTTGCTGCCGTAGGATATTCACGTATTGTACTCCAATTAGTTGTAGCGTCACTACCATCTTCTGTTAATATATTGTTTGTCGCTGTTATTGTATATGATGGTACTAGATTAATCCCATCATAGATTCCTCTACTATAATCCATTGTAAGATATTCATTTTCATGTGATGATATCTTTAAGTATCCAATACTACATTGTACCATGTTTGGATTTAATAGTTCTGTTTGTATCTCTGTTAATACTACCCATCCTTTATGTTGTAGATAGTTATTGTCTGTTAATTCATTACTGGTATCCATCCATATAACTTCACCCATCTCAACTACACCTTGTAGTTGAAGGGCTTCACCGTTTGTACAGATTATATCAAATCCATACTCTTCATTGTACTGGCCTCTTGTAGTAATAGAGGAACCAGAGGCAACCGTTTTGGTTGCACTGTTTGTGTAATTAAATGTGTTGCCATCATATAGATTGGCATCCGTAATTGATACGGGTCCTATTGTACATAAATTTGTCATACGGTCACCTCCTAGTATACTCTACTTACTATCTTATCATTAGCCTGTCTTACCTTAGCTACGAAATCATCATAGCCATATATAGGTGCATTGAATACATATGTGTCTCCACCATTACTTGGTCCTCTTGCGGGTGGTGCGAATGTACCATTTAATGCTTTACGAGCTGGGTCAACATTGACTCCATCGACATTGGCCCATACATGTGGCCCTCCGTTCCAGCTACCAAATACTAAACTACCACCTCTAGCACCTGATGCAGCGGCTGCATTTAATACTCCAAGACTCATATCGACACAGTTACCAGTCATACAATTAGAACTTCCATCCCATGCTTTCTGTCTACTACCACCATAATTTTGGTAATTAAACTGCATTGCACCGACACGTTCTTTCCAATCACCAGCGCCTCTTGCACCACCAGGTCCAAACCAACTATTACTGTTAGCAAAGATTCCCATGTTACTTGTTGCTTGTGTTGCTGCTTGTTGTGCTGCTGGACTGGCTCTATATGCTGCTGTTACAGCGGCTCTTTGTGCTGCTAGATTTGCTGTACGTAATGCTGATTGAGATGCTATGTAACTTCCTACATTTCCAAGTCCCATACCAGGTCCTCTTGAACCCCATATCATATTTTTAATCCATCCGGCTATATCTCCCCATGATGGCCAGTGGATACGTGGTATAGCATTAACAATACTATTATATATCCATCCAGGTGCACCACGAATAGCATTCCATAATGATTGTCCTGCACTTCTTACACTAGATGCGAAACTACTTACTCCACCAGATATAAAACTCCATGCACGTCCAGGTAAACTTCGCATATATGAACCAGCACTACTGAATGCATTCCATATAGCCTGACCTGCAGCCATTACTTTACTACCTGCATTCTGTATCCATGCTGCAGCTACTCTAACCGCACTTATAAATTTAGTTGTAATCTGAATAGCCATAACTATAGGTCTAATGAATAATGCTAATGCTAAACCTAAGCCTGTAAGTATTGGTTTAAGTTGTCCAGTCTTTGTACTTGCAGGGAATAACTCTTTCATTAAATCTGAACATGCTTTGCTGAGTTCATCTATAACTGGTGTTAAATATTCCATAGCACCAGACCATGCATTGGCTCCACCAAATGCATTGTAGAACCATCCACCAAGTTGGGTTATTCCAGATATAAACCATGCTAATGCATTCTGTATAGCTGTAACAGGTCCAAGGAATACATTACCAAATGCAACCATTATACCATCAATTGCAGTTTGTAATCTTATACCTGAAGCTTCTGCACTATTAGCATAGTTATCTCCAGCCTTACCAAACTTCTGTTCAAGTATACTATTTAATTTTGCTGTGTCAACCTTACCACCTGTACTGATATCTTCCATCTTAATACCAAGTTGTGATAATGTACGACCACCCTTACCAGCTACAATACGATTATATGCTGTTGCTGCACCTTCCATATCAGTTTTTAATCCAATAGATAATTGACTTGTTGCACGTAACGCTTGTTGTGATGGATTAATTCCAGCGGCTGTTAACTTTGAAAATGCACTACGTACATCTCCAATACTACGTCCTGATACCATTGCAAAATCTTTAACTATAGATTTACTGTTATCAAATGATTGACCTGCACTTTCAACTATACCTTTAAACTTAGCCCATTCTGCTTGTGATGCTACTGCTTTCTGATAACTCATCACACCAAATGCAACAATCGCTGCACCTGCTGCAACAGCTGCACCGGCAGCCAAACCAAATGAACCACCAAGTGCAGCTAATGCACCAGATGCTCCACCTGTCTTAGAAGCCATGTTACCAAGTTGTGGATTGAACTGACCTAATGCCTGACCCAATCCTTTAAGCTTACCACTTGTATTCGCAGACTTACTACCGAACGCTCCCATAGAACTGGAACCTTTCTTGAGGCTAGCATCTGTCTTCTTAACCTTCTTATCAAGATGGTCTACATCACTAGCAGCTTGATTAAATGCACTCTTTGCACTATACTTACCATTAATGTTTATCTTAATATCCTTTGTTGCCAATGTTTCACCTCCTTAAAGTTGTTTCCATTTTGCATTTTTCCTACCTTCCTTGAAACGTTCTTCCCTTTCTTCAGCTTCACGTTTCTCTGCACGTTCAATATTGTCGATTAAGATATAACCATAGTATCGGAAAAGAGTACGCTTCTTCATCATCATCATATCTTGATGACTCCAACCTAATTCTTTAGCTAATACTCTTAACATATTCAATGGTCCTATTGGCTCCCAGCGTTCTGAATTGCCTGCTCCGCCATGTTTTTTGCTGCTCTCTTTTTCATTGCTGCAATCTCTTTCTCACTGAATCCTTGGTCCATAAGGTCAAGCTCTGACATATATTCTTTCAATGCACGGAACTGACGATACTCCATAGAACGTGCTTCTTCTTCAGTTACATCTAATATTAACATAACATATTTAGTTAACTGATTAGCCATAAGATGAACAATATCTTCACCCTCTTTAGCTTCAACAATTTCTTCACCAAGTGCTTGACTTATAAGATATTCTTCAGTTGTTAAGTTTTTAATTTCAACATCTCTACCCATAAATTTGATTGTTCTTTTCTTCTCTATAATTACATCTAAATCTAACATATTAAACCACCACAGTTTGTTTTATAATCCATAAGTATCTTCATAATGTATATCTGATTTACTAGCCTTAGGGTCGTACTCACTGGCACGTCTCCTACGCTTCCTTCGATTATCTCTAGGATAATCATGATTTGCAAAGTAACTTTCATTGACCATTATGTACCATCTCCCCTATATCAAATGACCTAAAAAAGGTAAGGGATTAGGCTGCTGGGTCAGCAACTTCACTGACAATAACTGCACTAACAGTTCCTGTACCTGCTGCACCGGTTTCAGCTGCAACATCATGCATTGCTTTAAAGTTGAAAGTAACTTTTAATACATCATCGTATGGTCTTTCAATCTTAGCATCGTCATATACAATTTGTGGTACTGTTATTACAATACTATCTTTAGTTGCTGCTCCACCAGACTTAATTTCTCCACCAGTCATGGTAATTACTAATGCACGTTTTGCATCTGCTTGTGCAAAGGTATCAGTTGTAAGTTCTGTTGCGTTTGCTTTACCAAGGAAAAACTCATATTCATCGTAGTCTTCAAAGTACATAACAAATGAACCTTCACAGTTAATAGTTGTAGGGTATACTTTGTTTGGTTCCCATGCTGTTAAACCAGTCTGGCACATAACACGTTTCTCTGCAACTGCACGGTCAATAGATAATTCAAATGATTCTATCATACAATTAGGTGCTCCACCTAATGATATAGATACATCTGCATGATTGATTGGTCTTATTGTTGTATATGTTGGAGTTACTTTTGCTGTTGCAATATCTCCACTTGCACCACTCAACTCTACATCTACCTTAACATCTTCACTTGGAGATGCTGCAAACTTGATAGACTTCATAGTCATATCATGGAACTTCTCCATATTAAGTTGGTCAGTACCTGTCATCACAGTCCATATAGGAAGTGATTCATCTACTACCATTGTATGTGTGTATCCTTCTGCATCTCCAGCTGCGGTGTTTCCACCTAATACTCCATACATTGCATATGTTACAAAGTTATTGTATGCAGATGCACTGAGTGTACCTGCACTAGATAATGTAGGTTTCCTATACATATGTGTATTCTCTGCATATACACCTCTAAACTCTTTACTGTAGAAGTTACCAGATGTTGATTTAATATCTGGGAAATCTTCAGTTGGTATAAATATTGCTGGAACTGTTTCTGCTGTACCAGCAGCTGCCTGTCTCTTTAGTCCAATATAGGACCTTTTACCTGCTATTAAAGCCATAATCTATTCCTCCTTCTTAACACTTTTCTTAACTTGTTTGACTTCTACAAACAGACCGGTACATAACTCAAGTCCGTGCTTCTTGTCTATAATATAAATCTTACCAGGTTCAACCACGCCGAGTATGTAACTCATAGCAGGGGCATCTCCTACATATTTTACTTTCATTTTATCACCTACGATAATCTGCATTTAACATCTATATATCCACCCATTACTATGTTCTTACTATCTCCAATGACTGTACCATAATCTACTGCCATAATATTGCTGAAGATACAACCTCCACTAAATGTATCATCTGTATACATCATTTCTTTGATTGCATCTATCATATCGAATACATCTAATGTTGCATTCTCAACATGGCCTTTACTCATAATGTTAATCCGAAGGTCAACATCAAACTGGGTATTAGCATTGCAGTTAGTATAATGGAATTCAGGTTCACCTAAGATATCAATGATAGCAACCCTACGGTCACCCATTGGAATCTTCTCTGGCATGCCTATCCAGACATGGTCAAATAAGTGTTTGTGGGTTGGAATTGCTCCATCATTTAACGCTTCTAACGTTGTCTTAACGGATGTTGCTAATGTACTTGTCTTCATATGTTCACCAACCAGAAATGAAATCTACTTACTATTTCGTCTACTTCAGGTAACATCTTATTAAATGCTTTGTCAAGATATGGATTAGCTTTAGTACCAGGATGATGTACACCCTTAACTGGGTTACTTGCACCAGGCCAATATAATGCTTGACCATTCTTAGGACGTATATCATGTGGACGTGTACCATCAACTACACAATCAAAATATCGTGCTTGTGCATTGCTAACATATACATGTCCACTATCTCCACCATAATTCTTCTGAGTACTCGCTGCTAAGTTACCAGTCTTACGAGGAGCTTCATGTCTAACCCACTTCGCTGCTAAGTCTGTTAACTGTCGAACCATCATCTGTGTCTGTTTATCAAACTCATCACGATGACTTAACAATGCTTGTTTAACATTACCAAAACGACCATCAATTGATATGATTAAATCTCCACTCATACCAATCACCGCTCGCTATCCCATTCATCCTCTACATAATTTTCATCATATTCATCATTATCAATCACATTACGTACATTACGTTGTGTGAATTTCTCTGATGGACTCATGCTACTACTGTAAGGGTGTGCGTCACTTGTTTCATCTACATTATCTGCGACATAACTATTTAATAAGTCACGTGCACGTTTCTCGTACATGATTACTTGTGGACTATCTTCAACACTTACATCGTAGAGCATACGTAGTATTGTTGCTGCTGTATAATATTCAGCTGCTTGCATAACCTTTGCAGGTGTAGCGGTCTTACTAACAGGTGCACTTAATATAGAGTCAGCCCAAATATCTGCTGCTCCACATGCATATGAAAGAAGGCTTGCACTGATATCATCAGATATTCCTTGTAGGATGAGTGAGACATTTGTATCTGTTGCATAATTACTCTTAACCATGTTATCATACTCCCTGTACTTCTATCTCACAATTAAATCCTTGTGTAGCAGTTAATCCTGTTTCTAATCTTAATGCTATTGTCACATCTCCTGGTACAAACATACCTGGTACTATATATGCATGTACATTAGCATCTCCAGTTGCTTTATATAATCCACTTTCTAATGTAAAGTTTGTTGTAACTGATGTTAATGTAGCAACACGAACTCGCATCCAATATTGACTAACAGGTCCACCTGCTACTGGAATTGCTGCTACCCAGTCAGTTGGCATATTCCACTGCATATATTGACTTCCAAGTTTAGTGAAAGGTTTATTAACAGCTGCTGCTGTACCATCATATATATTAGTGAATGATACCCATGCACTTCCATTCCAATATTCAATAGCAAAAGTTCCAACATAGTTACCAATTGTATCTATATTAAATCTTGCCCTACTGAAAGGTATTGCTGCACCGAAATAGATTGCATCATTAACTGCATTGAATGCAAATGTAACATCCTTAGCACCAGTTGTATCATTGATATCAGTTGATTCATCTAATAGGTTTCCACCAATATCTGTGAAACATCCTGTCCATGCTGTACCACTAAATGCTGTATATGTTGCTTTAGGAACTGATACATTATATATCTCTGCTTGTACTGTATCACCAAACATCTCAATATCATTACGTACACTAAGTGTTATATTTGTAACATTACTTGGATTTGCTACATATATAATATGATTATATGGAATATCTCCACCAGGTTTTACTATATTAACTGATTGTGCATAATATTGAGGTGAACTATTAGGGAATGATATGACAGTATCAGGTAATATCTCTTTACTATCAACTACACTTCTTACACGTGTATGTACTACCATCTACCTCACCCTCCTTATCTTGACTTAACTATGAACTCTACATAGACACCAGCAAATCCATCGTTTTCGGACCCTCCTCCAACTGTAACAACTATACGTCCAGTCTCACCATCTAGATTACTTATAGTCTTGATAGATGTACCTATTGCTGTTACCTGTGTAGCGCTTGTATGAGTGTAATAATTTCCATCTGTACCTTTAATCTGGTATACTACATCTATTGTTGCAGCGCCTGTTTCAGCACCTGCTTTAATTAAGATGACTCCATATCCATATTCAGATACATTTATATCTGCACCAGTAATTACCTTTGATAATCCTGCTGGTACATATTCATCTACAGCGTTTATTATAACACTGCTCTTACTTCTAATTGCTGTTTTAACTACTTGCATAGTTCTCCTCCTCCGTCATTATTTAATAAAAAAATACCTAAGTATAATATTGATACTTAGGCTGTTACATGTGTCATTTCTGCTATTTGGAATACACTACCAACAACAGCTACAATATATATCTTACCATCTGTACTGTTAGTATATGTAAACAAAGAACCATTGTCGAGTCCAGCTGGTGCACCAAACGCTGCTGTTAAATCTGCGAGTGCAACTCCTGTATGAGATTCATTCTTTGTTACAGCCGGTGATGCAACAACTTTACCAGTTACTTCTAATGTTCCCATTACAAAGTCTTCTGTTTCTAAGACCTGGTCACCTCTAACTGAATCATCTGCTAGCATTGCATTTGTTATGCTGTCGTTTGCTATTCCTGCCCAATTTGCATAAAAGTGGGCTAATCTAGGTACTGCCATATTATATTCCTCCTATAAAATAAATAAAGTAAGTAGAATGTAATCTACTTAGATGTTGGATGCTTTGTATGAAACTGCGTTAGGGACTTTAAGAGCGAGTCCACGTTCTGCGTACATCTCAACAACGATGTTGTATGGGAACCTTTCTTCTTCGTACTTGTTGATGTTAATCATACCGCCAGGGATGGTGGAATGTTTAGGGTCTAAGTATTCGTAGATAGTCATTGCTGGGTATCTGCTGTCAAGTCCTATGTATGATGCATGTGCTAATTCAGTTGAGAAGAGTTTGTGTAATCCAACACCGTTAACTCTTGGAAGAACCTGAGCGTTTGCGTCCATAGGGTTTCTGACCCAGTTGATGTCTATTCCCTGCATGTATTTCATGAGTTCGAAGTAGTTCTTCTTTTCGAGGAAGAGTTCGTTTAGTTCATATGGGTATCCTTCTATGATAGATGCCTCTACAAAGGAGAGTATATCTTCGACTGGTGTTGCTGCTGCTGCATCCCATGCTGCTGCACCATCTACTTCAGTGATATCATTTGATACTGCTTTAAGTTTAGCTAATACATCATCATTCATTTTCTTAGCCATACCGAAAGCTGCTCTGTCAACTGCCCTAGAGATTTCATCTATGACTGCTGCTTCTCTGAGTTGTCTCTGTGAGAATCTGAGCTGGTAACCAAATCTTTCCATTCCACCGTGCTGCATGGTGATACTGGATACTTCTATCTCTGATAGTTCACCTATTTCTCCAAGCTGGTTAGGTGTTCCCATAGTTCCTGCGGTTATATCTGCACCTGCAGTAACTTTGTCTTCGAAGTAACTAAATGATAATGCATCTGTTTTAACCCTAGGGAAAATGTCGATAAAGTCTAAATTCTGCTCCATTTTCTTATTAATTACACCTTCTAAAAATATAGGTTGTAGTACTTGCCTTGGGTCCATTGTTCTTTCTGCCATGTTAAATTCCTCCTAATTAAAATATTATATCATATGTATTAGTTCAACTACTATGTAAATATATAGATAACTAATAATTTAGTTACCTACAAAGCATGATGCACCGACAAGTATTGCAACTTTCTCGCCTGCTGCTGCATATGTTAATGCCTGTAACTTACCCTGGTCACCAGTTGCGATTGCGGTAAAGTCAACCTGAGTTTCTACTTCGTTGATTTCGTTAGCATCCATTCCAACAATATCTCCAGGTGAAACTGCTCCAGTTGCGGATACGGTTAATTCAATAACTCCTAATCCAAAGAATGCAACATCAACAATTCTTCTTAATCCTAATGCAGGGGTTGCACCAGAAACAGTGCTGTTATCTATACCTTGTGGTTCAGAGACAACCATACCGGAGACTACTTCTCCATCTACTGCAACATTCTCGACAAGGATAACTCCTTTATCTGTGTGGTCTTTTAATACAACTAATCCACCTTTAACTACAGGGTACTGGTAAACTGCTGCTCCTTCTAAAGTTCCACCGTTAACTGAAACTGCGGTTGTGTATCTGGTTAATGTTCCTTCAAATGCCTGTACTGATATTACAGGGAAATTCCTCATAAATGCGTTTGCTACTCTAGCTGCCATATTAAACTCCTCCTAATTATACTCTAAATGCTTTGGCTAATTCGCCGTATTCTTCTTCCCATGTAAGCTTCTTCTTAGCTTTGGGTTTTGTTTGTTCTTCAATCTTAGCCAGTTTGGATTCCATTTTCATGTTAACAAACTTAGGCATACTAGCTGCCATGGCCTTGAATGCTTCTTCACTGGTTTCAGCTACATCTAATAATGACTTTCTCATCTTAGGTAATGCTTTACCAGCCTTGATAAGTAGTTCAACTTCTTCAACAGGATTGAAATCAGAACTGTTACTTGCCTCTACCTTAGGCTTCTTACCACCTAACATATCCTTAAGTTCCTGAATCTCTTTCTTAAGTTCATCCATCTCTGATGGTTCTTCTTCCAATTCCTCTGCAGGAACTTCAACTACTTCTTCATCTTTAACTTCTTCCTTAGGTTCTTCGTCTTTCACTTCTTCAACGACTTCTTCCTTTGGTACTTCTTCTGCAACTTCTTCCACAACTGTCTCATCTTTTTCTTCGACAGGTTCTGGAATCTGTGCTTCACTTGCCTCTACCATATCAAATTCCTCCTTAGATTTCTTACTGGTAAGGATGAGTTCGCTCGGTTGAGCACCGACTTTACAAACACTACATCCACCTTCTTCTACAAAATCAACACGTTCAACATCAATTGCTTTAACTACATAATCAGCTTTACCACTAGGACATGGTTGCGCATCCATAGCACCAACGATACTATAAGCTGGTAATGAGCCACTTGCATTCAAGTCTTTAATCTGTTGATTCTTTAATTCACTATCAAGTATATAGATACTTGTTCCATCGGTACCAACCTTAGTAACTTCTCCCACATCTAATAAGTTCATCTTGGCAAGAATTTCATTCTCACCTAGAACACTGTCGGATAAGTGGTCGATACCAATTGGCATCCTACCTGAATCCTTAATTAGGTCACGTATACTTCCAAATGTTTGACTAATAGTTTCTTCTGGAACCCATATCCTTGCGGGTTTCTCATTAACAAACACATGATGCATTCCTGCACTCCATATACGACCATCTACCTCGGGCATACCATAGGCTGCCTTCATCGATAACTTAGCATTAACTGCTTTATCTGGACCTGCTGCTTCAAACTTATCAGCACGCAAGTCATGTTTAACAAGCCAATCCTTTGCTTGTTCAGGGGTAAACTTATCCTTTGCAAATCGATAAGATACTGCAACCATCTTATCACCTTTCTTACATAAGATAAGACTTACTCCACTTCCTTGATTCATCCTTTTAAATTCACCACAATCACTTTCATCTGCAACTCTAGCTGCATGTTCATTAGGATAAGGCATGTTCACTCACCTCCTTTATCATCTTCGACTTTAACTGTAACTTCACCTGCTCCATATATTGCACCATCCCATGCACCATCTCCACCTGGATTATCAGTTTGATTACCTGCTATCTCATCTGCCCATGCCTGTCCTTGTTCCTCACTATCATGGAACTCTACAATACATGCGCAATTAGGATGAAGAGGTGGGAGCATATCTGTCTGGTCCATTGTAAACACTTGTCCTATGTATTCATCTTGACATAGTTCACATGCTTCATCCCTAGGGTCAACGGTATAATAGCCTTTACCATCTTGTTGTGCCTGGATATATGCAGCACTGTTAGATGCACGCATTGTTTCTGTACGTACGATACGTGTTGCCTCATATGTTTTATTATCTAACAACTCCTGTACTGATGCACGTATATCATTGAATCCCATATCAGGATTTGCTACACCATCACTTATAAGTTGTAACGTATCAGCCTTTAATGTATCACCAAGTTTAGATACAAAGTTTAATGCAGTATCTGCTAACACTTCACTGTACTGTTTATTCAGTGGTGTCATACTACCACCTTGACTCTTAACACCAGCACTAAATGCTATCTGCATAATCTGATTAACCTCTGCAATCTTAGGCAATGCACTTTGTGTCTGAAAGATATTAGTATTAGCCAATGCCATTAAGATACTAATGGTCTGAGCTTTACTAATACGTATCTTATGTGCAGCATAGACACCAATGAGAAGAGCACTCATCTTCTTAATAACCTGTGCATGTTTCTTCTTACGTGCTTTGATTTCCTTCTCATTAACTGCCATACTTATTCACCTGGCTTCTTTGCTTCTGGTAAGTTTAGTTGTCCAATAACATTCGCGGTACTTTCCTTATCTATTGCTTCCTGTTCTTCTGGAGTAGGTGCAACCGTAGGTTCAACCTCCGCTTGTTTGGGAACCATTTGTTGTTCCTCTTTGCCTTGTAATTCTTCTGGTTCTTCTTCTTCGAGTAAGTCACGCATATCAACATCCGAATATCTAGATACTATATCTGCAAGTAAATGTTTAAACCATCCATCTTGTGGGTCAATAGCCATATCACGTATCAATGGTTCTAATGCACCAAGTAAACCTAATAGGTCTTTCTCTTCAAATGTTTCAAACCCTATTACTGGATAATCATCCACGTTCCAATTCATGTCGACTAGCTCTATAATCTTAGCCTGTAACTCAGCAGCTATGTCTTCATGAATACCATCAAGAAATATACTTAACGTATCGAACTGTGTCTGTGATTGTGAGTATGCACCTTTACCACTCTCTTGACCTAATATCATTGTACCTATATTCATCTTACGATATATCATTGTGTCATGATAGTTGATTGCTTCTTTGAATCCTTCACCTCTATGTGTAGACTCTATAACTTCTATACGGTCAGCTGTACCTGCTGTTATATTGGCACGTCCTTCACGTATCTCATCAAGTTGCATACGGAATTCATCTTTATATTGTGGATTGTCAATAAATCCTGCAAGTGTTGGTCCCTCATGTTTCTGTAGGAACACATTATACCATTGTAATACCTTCTGTTTCTGATACCAGTTATCATAGACTGCATCTAATATACTTGTACCTTCACGGTCACCGAACTGTTCATCATAAGTATAGACAAGACATTTGTCTGCATCTATCTCTATCTCTTCATCATTAACTGTTTGGATTATCTTATCAAGATTACCCATGTCATCATATCGGAAACAGTTCTCTAATGTATCAATTGGTATAGGTCGTATACGTTCAATCTTGATATGTTCACTATCTTCTGGCATTCCCCATATAATCTCTGATACACTGTAACCATATATCAATGCACTGTACATATCATTACGTACCTTACGCATAGGATACTTCATCTCACCTAACATATCCTCTAATGCCTGTGCAATATCAACATCTTCCCGGTCTTCACTTGCAGCATTGACTACAATCTTACGAGATAACAGAAACATACGGAGTAACTCAAAACCTGATTTGATTTGAGGGTCACGTAACATCTTGTCATAATCTTCATAGCATAAGTCATCATCATGATATTGTAATTGGAACATCTCATTAGTTCCTGTTAATGATGACTTGGGTCTACTAATCTGTTGTGTCATTTGCTGAGGTGAGAGAGCAGCTGCTAATCGTAATCTTACATTACTTAATACTCCCATCTGTTATCCCTCCATTTATATAAATTGTATAAATACATCTTGTTCTTTACAATGCTTCATAAACTTAATAGGTCTGAACTTGTCATCCCCTTCATGTATTTCATCATACTTCTTTAATAGTTCTTCTAATTGTTTCTTTGTACAACTAGCCTCTACTACATGGTGCTCTTTATCTTCAAGTATTATATACTTGGTTATAATCACCACTTGTTTCTTACCAAACATATTTATCATCTTCTCCTTGGATTATCCTGTCTTCTACGTCGTTCACTGAATTCATAACTACTATCAGTTTCTGTATATGGATTACTTCCATACATACTCATAGCCAATGCCATCTCTGTAGCATCTAATAGGTCATCATGTTTACCAGTAGGGAACATCATATACTCATTCTCAAACTCACCAAGTAGATAATGATTCTCTGGTAAATGTATGAGTCCTTGTTCAAACAATGTGAATGCACTGACTATCTTAGTCACCTTATCCTTCACTGCTGTTCGTGTCTTAATAGGTAATCGTAATCCTCTTAAACTTTGAGGTAATGCTGCTTGATATGCATTATCTTCTATACCAATCAATGCTGCATTGAATCTATCCTGTATCTGTGGTACCTTCTGTTGTTGTTCAGGGAATGTGATATGGTCACGTGTCCAATCTAATACATAGATATGTCCATCAGGTTTAACTGCAATCGTACAACTACATGTATAGTCTGCTGTTTCCTTCTGACTTATAGCCAAATCCCATCCTGTATATACTGTAGCATTACTCCGCTCTAACTGTGATGGTTTATAATAGTTCATCCATTCACGTTTAAGTATGCCACCTTCTAATGGTTGTGGTTGTTGTTGGTACATTGCACTGAACCAATAGTCACCGAGTTGCTGCTTCTTCTGCATTAGCTTCTCAGTTGTCCATAGTTCAGGCCATAGTGCATCACCTGGCTGTCGTCCTAGGATATCATGTTCCTCTGCAAACGCAGGGAAGTTTATAATTGTCCAATCATCATCTGATTCTTCTAGTAACCATCCGCCTAGGTCATCTTCATGCCATCTTGTCTGGATGAGTATAACCTTACCGGATGGTGTTAACCTTGTATATGCTGTACTGTTGTACCATTCCTTTGCTTTGTCTCTGAATGTAGCACTATTTGCCTGCTCTGCATTCTTGACTGGGTCATCGATGATGAGGACTTCTGCTCCTTTCCCGGTGATTGGACCGCCAACACCAGCGGTACCCATCCCGCCACGATGCCCAGCAATGTCCCAACGGTTACGAGCTGCGCTTCTATCATTTACTTTCACCCCAAATATTGTATTGTGTTCTTTGAATATGTCTCTTACTTTCTGTCCCCATGTTGCTGCGAAGTCTGCCTCATATGATGTGAGTATGACCCTGTCTTCGGGGTGTGTGCCTAGATACCATGCAGGAAAATACTTGGAGCATAACTCACTCTTCCCATGACGTGGAGGCATGAATACTGCGAGTCTTGTTATGTCACCTGTACTTACCTGCATTAGTTTCTCATTCAATAACTGTAAATGTTTAGGTGCTTCATAGATGTTATCATCTACTAATGCTAACCCTAATGGACTTTGATAAGCGAGTGCATCAAGTATGAGTTGTTGCTTCAGTGACTCTTTTCTTGACTCGTTCATTGCTTATCCCTTCTATTATATCTGTTAAACTACCTTTGATTAGTTCATCTCTTATATCTTTAAGTATCTGTGTCTGTTCTTCTGCACTACTATCACCATGTTCACGTAAGAAGTCCTCACGTTGCTTGGCTGCTTTGAGTGCAAAGTCTATTCGACTACGTTCATCTACTAATGTTGGTACTACATCAGCACCAGCTTCTATTAGTTTATCATATAAGTGTAGTGTGTTAACCTGCTTCTTTGCAGCTTCTGTTAAACGTGCTTCACTCTCTTCTTGTGTATATAATTCAGCAGCACGAACATTTGTATTGAAACAGAACCGATGGTATTTGCTTATCAGTTCACGGCTGATGACTTCACCATTGTTACGTAGCCAGTTACTGATTGCTGTGTATGTCTCACCCTCTGATAACATGTCATCTATTTCCTTTCTGAATTCTGAACGTGCTATACGTCCTGGTACATCTATCATCATTATCACCTCCTGCGTCGCAATGCGATATATGTGCGTCGCAATGTCGCGACACATATTAGTTAAATAAAAAAGAACCCAAAGTTATAATCCCACCCTATATCCATAGGCATCATCTTTCACTTTGGTCTTACTCTATAAAAAAATGTGATAAGGGTATCGAACCCTCTTACTCATCCCTGTCACATGCCTTGAATGGATTGTATTTACATGGGTCTTGTTGCCTTACCCATATTAATCCGCTTACTGTTATTATTGTTGCTACTATCCATGTGTATTGGAAGAACATATGATTTAGTATGAAGCATGATATCATGCCTGTTGCTAATGTTAGTAATGGTATTATTGTTAGTAGTAGGTTGTCACTTTTGTATATATCATATATTAGTTTGAGTGCTCCTATCCAACTCATTACTACAAATATTATGAATATTCCTATCCATATCATATCTGCTGTCATTGTTGTCCATTTTGCTATTAGCCATATGTTTTGTATGCCTATTATTATGCCATATATTGTGTATAGTGCATTTCCAAATAGTCCTGTTGCTCCTATTAAGTAGTAGTCTTCATGTGTATAGTTGTATATATATACTGCTATTAGTGTTGTTACTATTAATAGTATGCCATCTATTATTAGCATTTCCATTTGTACTCACCTCACAAATAGAAGTATCATTGCAAATAGGAATGATAGTGTTGCTCCAAAGACTGCGAACATGATTTTATTAGTGGTACTGCTAGGCATCTCTTGTTGTATATACTCTACTTTTGTATGTAATGCATCTGTTTCTTTGATTAACGCCTGTTTTAACTCAAGTATATCTTCTTCTATGTGTGTATCACACGTGTCCAATTCATCTACTCGCATTTCTAATTTGATTAGGCGTTGGAGTGCATCGATTTTAAACTTGTCCAAGTCTTTTATCACTTCTTCGGCTGTGTACATCTCTGTCATCTCCAAACGCTATGTCGTGTTTATTCTAGTATTTTCTGTTCTTCTTCTACTGGTGATGCGGATTCTACTGCATCAACTACTGGTGCTGCTACTTGCACTGCTGATGGTTCTTGTCTTCGTATTCCTAGGAATGCAAATGCTCCTGTTAATCCTGCCATTAATACTGTCATATCGTTGAATTTTAATGCTCCAATAACTGATAGTCCTATTGCACTTCCAAATATTATTAAGTCTTTTATATCTTTATCCATTTGAATCTCTCCTTTGTTTATAATTTTTTAGGTATGTATCATATTTTGGTCTAAAGTAATCTTTATGTTCATTCATATTGTTTCCTCAGTCTCTGTATACGTTCATATTGAGTTTCCCCTGTATCCGCATAGACTATGCAAACATGTGATTTACCATCTTTATCTTTCCTGGTTTTCCATGCCATCTCTTGCATCCTTTACTCCTCCTGTTATTTAATGTTTGCGATAAGTATTTATAATAGTGTTAAAGTTCAAATAAAAAAAGACCCAACCGAGTTGGTTGGGTTTTATGATATGTCACTGATAGTGATATTTTCTACTGTCTATATATATAAATAATTATGGGATAGTCCCCTCTATATACTTAGATAACTAGTGGGAAAAGATTAATATGGTTGGTTGTTCAGCTTATCAGCAACAACGTTGTATAGTGTCTTGTTATATCCCACTGTGCTATTCAACTTCTTTATTATCCCTCCCATACGTTGGTATGGTATGCTATCTGACATGACTACTAAGCATATGCATACTATGATATCTTCTGCATTGTATCTTGAGATGTTTAGTATGTTAGGTACATTGTCTAGTATGTATCGTACTGATGCTACTTGTCCTCTATGCATTCCTAGTATTGTTTTACATATGTCAATATAGTCATAGTGTTGTTTATTTTTCCATTGCATTACTTCTTTTGAACTATTACCATAGTTAGCTGCATTCTTAGTCTTTAGTCCTAATGTTCTGGCTAACTTTTCATCTGTATTAACTATACCATGTTCTTTAAATGATACATTACCTACGGCTTCATCTCTATCTGCTTGACTATCACTCATCCTATTTCCTGTAGCATGACAGAACATTTCTGCATCTAGTGCTATGTCTTCTGGGTTTCCTTGCATTTCATCTAATTCTTTCATACGTTCTAGCCATTCTTCGTGTGTACTGAATGGGTTGGTATGATAGATTTTAGGTTCTCTTATATAGTATGGTTCGAATCGATGCCGGTAGATACTGAATGCTCCATCTATTATTAGTCCACATGTGTCACATACCTTTTCGCTGGTGCATTCCATACCTTTGGCACTGGTATTCATTTGTAGATTGATGATGGTACCATCACATTCTGGACATGGTCCTCCTATTATTCCACGGGGGTGTCCATACATATCATATCCTTTACCACCTTTTATCTTATTCATTCCATAGTAGTGGAAGTTTGATGGTAATATACAGTCTATTGCATAGTAACTGCTATAATGTCTTGGTGGCCTGTGTAAGAACTTTGGACTTTCTGGTACTTCCATGTCATGGTCTTCCCAGTATGTCTTTTTTCTCCAGGTCTTACCAGTGTAAGTTACATTGTTTCCTTGCATCATGATAATTCCTCCATATAAAAAAGTTAGACTTACCTACCGTTATGGTAGGCGTCTTCTATGTAGCCGACACCTTGTTGGTTTGCGAAGTCGTCGCATTGTGCTTCTGACCAGTCTGGGTGGTTGACATGTCCAAATTCATGGCATATTATGACATTTGCGTCTGGACTGTTGACCCAGTCTTTGTCTATTGCTACGTATGCTACACCACTACCGTCGTTGTACCATGCGGTTTGGCCTCTTACTTCGAAGCCGTTACCATCATGTCCGAGGTCTTTAACCTGAACTATTATTTCATGGTTGCCTACTACTGGTGCGCTTATTATTGCACATATGAAAACTGCTATTGCGAATATTATTTTGTAGTTCATTTTTTGTTTCACCTTTACTCTTGATGTATATACATTGGTAGAGGTTACTTATATAGTTATCGGTTTGTACATAATATTCCACATCTATTACAGTTTAGTTTTTCACCTAAGATTGCTCTCCATAATATTTCATTACATTCTGGTGTGTATCCTACATTTGGTGATAGTAGGTATGGTAGTTCTCCATATTTAGTTTGTTTGTATCCTTGTTTTTCCTCTATGTGTGACATCTTGTAACTCTCCTTTATAACTTAAATCCTTTTCTTTCTCGTCTTCTTCTTTTAGTCTTAATGCGCCGTATATGTCTTCTACTACGTTATCAAAGAAGCATATTGCACAATACTCTCCATATAGGGTATTCTGTTTATCTACTCTTACTTCGAATGTTTGGCTACAATCTTTACATTTTTTCTCTACATATGATGTTTCATCTGTTGACATGTTTACCTCCATGGATTTGTGTCTATTTTATGAGAAATCTATCGAAATGTTTATCTTTATAGATTTCTGATAGATTCATGAGAAATCTTTAGTCATAACTGTTGCCATGAATTTCTAATAGATTCATGAGAAATCTGTTGAAACTTTTGTTGTCATAGATTTCTAACAGATTCGACACAAATCTTTAGTCATAACTGTTACCATGAATTTCTAATAGATTCATGAGAAATCTGTTGAAACTTTTGTTGTCATAGATTTCTAACAGATTCGACACAAATCTTTAGTCATAACTGTTGCCATAGATTTCTAACAGATTCATGAGAAATCTATGAATTTATTCGTGTTCATAGATTTTCTCATAATTGGGCGTTTGGGTCACGTCCGTGTCTCTTCTCATAGTCTTCTTCTAATGCTATTACTTCGTCGATTATCTTTGATAGTTCAGCTCCCTTTTTATTTTGCTTTATCATCTTTTTGATTTGTGCATCTAATAGTCTTATACGGTCTAATTGTTCACGTTTACCCATCATAATTGTTCACCATATTTCTTTTTTAATGCGGCTTCTAATGGTTTTTCTTCGCCTTCGCCTATATAGTTCTTATTGGTATATGCATGGTTGATACTTCCACATTTGAGGCAGAATCTCCATTTAGTATATTTGGTTCCACAATATTTACAGTAAGGCGCATTGATTTCACCTACTACTTCTTTAATCTTAGGATACTTCATCATCTTCACCCACGACTATCTCTATTATTAAGTCACCTTCTATATCTTTTAATCCAAATAATACTTTCTCTACTTCTCGTATAATCATATTGGTGCCATCCCTATAATTCCTTGATATTTCAATTCTGTATCCTACTGGTTCACTCATTAGTACATCCCTCCTCCACTCATTAAATAGTCTTGACGTTCTGCTAAATATGTTCCCCTTGGGTCAGCTACGTCCATCCAATATTTATGGAATGCATCTATGTCAGATGGGTCTCCTAGGTGTATGTCTATGCATGGTATTGGTTCTATCATTTCTTCGAATTGCATCCGCAGTCACACCCCTCTTCATAATGCATATCTCGGTTGGCCATTGTATTTATGAAATCTTCTATCTTATCTACTTCCATATCTATTTCATACATATTCATTTGATATAGTTTACCATTTAACCATATGATATCAGCTATTGCAAATGCATCTCCAGCCATACCAAATTGGGTTCCTAGTTCAAACTCTACACCATTCATATTTTCACCTCATGACCACAGCATGGACATTTCAATATTGTAAATTCTTTTATCTTACCATCAATCTTTTCAATATGACTATGGTCTTTCATCTTCCATCCACATCTAATACATATCATGTTAACACCCTCTGTTTATGTACACTTTTACCACATTTAGGACATATGTAATAGTATACTTTAGTAAAGGTTGGGGGGTCACATATGTACCCTATACCTTCCAACTCTACTATAGTCCAACAATCAGGACAGTGTATCATTCATACATCCCTTCCCATTCACCTGTCTCCCTGTCTATCTCAGGGCACGGTCTATGTCTTCGAACTCTGCATAGTGGGCAATAGGCTATCCCATTGCGTTCCACTATTGGAGCTCCACAAGCTTTACATTTCATTTCTCTATCACAGCCTCCATTTCTTCTTCAAACTCGAAGCCACATCTTAAGCATATGAATGCAATGAGACCTATTGCTGGGTCTGCACTGTAATCTATTATGCTATTGTATACTTCAAGATTGTTTCCATCACATTCTGGGCATTTAAATTGTGAAAATTTCATAAGAAAGCCTCCAAGCTCTGCTGTTTTGTTTTCTCTAATATTCCTAGGTCGTCAAGTAATGGGTATAATGCTTTATCTATACGTTCCCAATGCTTGCGTATGTCTATTATAAATCCTTCTGGTATTTCCATATCATTTTCTAGGGCAATAGCATCAGTAGATTCACTGCGGCCAGTATGCTTAATGTGATACACAAGACACTTGTCACCAGCACCGATATGAGTGCCAAAATGGTTGTTACTATAGGATGCTCCTCTAACTGCTGTATTGTTTGCATATTTATCTAACCCCTTTGTAAATTTACGTGGTATTCCAATCTCTTCATCATATTTACCATCTAATACATCTTCTTTTATCTTATGGTAATAATCCCTAGTTTTCTTTTTGCCTGCTCCTGAGAGTATTTGATGTAGGATAGTCTCTTGAACCCCTTTTGTAAGGGGTTGTGTGTCACTTCTTTTAAGTTGGAATCCTGCAATTTTGTACCTCCCATCTGCAAGTTTCATAGCATATCTTTTCTTCTTAACCATTATTGCTCGTGTTGCGAATTCTTCAAATTCAATACGTAGCCTATGGTTATCAAGACCAATATCACTAATGTAACTATCATATCTTGCATTAATATCTTTTTCAAGCATATTGGCTGTGTCGATATCAGGTATACCAGCAACAAATACGGAATCAGTGTCGCCGTAGATAACGTTATAGCCTTGTGTTTCAACAAAATCTCGGGTAGTTTCAATTATATCCCTCCCATGTCTTGTTGTCTCTGATGCAACTTTTTGTTCATAGAGTCTAAATGTTGGTAATGCCATTACTCCATAAAAACTGTTCATAATTTCTTTAACAACTCTTTGGTCGTTGTCACGTCCCGCGTCACGATATTCTTGTCGTAATGTGAAAAGGTCTTCGAGAAGAGTTGGCACCAACCCTTTTGGCTGGTTCCAGGTATCATCTTTGTTAGAAGTGAGAGTCTCTGGCGACAGGTTCCAAGTAATGATGATGCTGGGATACAGTGAGGCAAGGTCAAAGATACCGACATTTTCGTGGATTCCTTTGACAGGCTCCAATACCTTCGCACCTGTATATC
>Ga0172381_10000463_pt1 | contig 48913 bp, 60 predicted proteins | sample Leawel6488metaG_FD_119754 | JGI IMG/M metagenome (GOLD analysis project Ga0172381, IMG submission 119754) | Leachate microbial communities from a municipal landfill in Southern Ontario, Canada - Leachate well 64-88 metaG | ecosystem: Engineered > Solid waste > Landfill > Unclassified | place... | reverse complement strand
CTGCACTGCATGAAGCTTCCGGGCAAAAGCCTCCCCCTGATCCTCCCTGAGAACCGCCGTTCCATAATCCATCACCACATCCCCGTAATCATACTCATGCTCTACGGCCAGACACGAGCACCCCGACCCGCAGGTTCCGCTCGGCTTATAGACAAAAGTCCAGTGCAGCCCGTTAACCCTGCTGTAATTTATCTCCAGGATATTCCCCCTGGGTGTGATGATGAAACCATACCCCTCCCCGTTAAGCACCGGATCCACCGGTTCCGCGCTGAGACACGTATAACCGCGTGCCTGCAGCCCGGACGACGCCATAAGATCCCTTACCACGGATCCCGCGGATTCCTCAAGTTTCATAAGCTCTCCTTAAAATCCTATTTTAAGCCCAGGCTGCTTAAGCGCAAGCACAACATAGTATGATCCGTCCGGATCCCGGCCGTCACCTTCGTACCGGTACCCGTTCTGCTCCCATACGGCAGAAAAAGCACTGAACACCTGTCTCTCAGGGCGGCATGGAAACGTCACCACATCCCGTCCGAAACATTCATCCACCCGGACTGCATCATCACCCATACCCTCACCCTCCTTAAAATACCCGTACGCCATGGTACGGGTATAATCTTTCCTACTTGTCCTCCGCCCGCATGAATCTGCGGGAATCAAGAGAAAATTCCACAATATGCTTCTTATCCGCAAAAAGCACAGTAAAATCCTCCTGATCCGTATCACTACGGTCCTTCTCTGTAGTAAACACACCCGTCCGGAAAACGGTAAGCACCGCCCCGGCAGAAATATACTTATACCTGTTAAAATGCTCGCCACGGAGCATAACACGGTCTCCCGGTTTAAGATCCTTAATGGGCTGAAATCCTCCGACATCTTTTTCCGTTACCGGAACCATCCTGTCCCCGTCCCCGTCATCCTTACCATTCCCCGACAGCATTGCAGCGAGAAGCATCTCCGCCTCACTCATACTTTTCCTCCACATATAAATTACAGCCCCGTACGGGGCTGTATAAAATCCGCCCTACGCATCCTCTATGGATGCAGAGAAAAAAGTCTCCAGCGCGTCCGTAAGCCCGTGTTTCTCGCACCATTCCCGGGCCTCCTCTTCCGTGTAAGGAGTGATCCCGCTCCCTCCCCCTGTCATATCCCCGCAGGGCCGGGCATACCGGCTCATCGCCCCGCCCTCTCCTGCAATAAAATATGCACCCGTCTTCGTCTTGTACAGTTCCTCGCTGCACCAGCTGAAATCACCCTGCCCGTAACCGTTGTCCCAGCCTGCGATACGGACCGCAGAAGCGGTATCATACCGCTTCCCGTTGATAATCTGTTTCATATTATCCTCCTTATGAAATTCATCTTTACCATGCTTCCAGCGCATCCAGTATATCCTGCGCAGCCCTTACCGCGTCGTACCATCTGCCCTCGTCCACCGCATCCCGGCAGAGGATGTACAAAGACATCCGGGGCAGAGAATATACAAAGACATCCGGCTGCTGCACCGGCCGGAAATAAGCCTCACACCCGTTTCCCGGGTCCCCGTCAGGCCTGTACGGATTGCACAGCGGGCAGTGCCCGCATCCCCGGTTATCCACCGGCCAGAACCCCGTCCGGGATACCTCCCGGAAATACGCACAGCACGGGCACAGCCAGAAATCCTCCAGCCGGCTGTACATGCGGGGTCTGTACTTCCGCAGCCACTGCCTCTTCAGTTCATATATACTGACGGCAGCCTCACCGTCAACGTGCCTCTCCCGGATACGGGAAAGCCCATCCACTACCCCCGTCCACAGATCCACAGCCGCTTTTTTAGCAGCCGCCTTTTTCCTGAATACCATCAGTCTCCTCCCCCGTATTTCCCTGTGCAGGTATCAGGCATACGTCCGAGACCTGGAACACCCGGCAAAGACACGTCCGCATAAGCGTACCTATGCAGGCGTCATCAGGATGCATGACATGTATACGTCCATACACATCATGCCCCGTCCCCCGGGCATCATCTGCCCAGTCATAGTACACGTCGAAACACAGACGTGTACCATAATCCTTATATTTCCCCTGTTTTCCGTCAGCAAGGGATGCCGCATAGCTCTTTACGGCCTGTCTGTGACCGGATATCCAGTCACAGACTTCAGGCTCAAACTCTTTAAGTTTCATTAAAACCTTCCCTGCGCATAAAAAGGGTATGCGCCCCCCTTACAGTCTGCCTAAAAAATACCTGTCATCTGCCCAGGACTCCGGTCAATTGAGAACTGACAGTATGATGGCACGAGATAACGTCCCACTCATACTCAGATTTATGGACCGGGCCGCCTTCCGACCATACACAGACGTCATTTATCATGACGTCATGTGCTCCCTTATTGAAAGGCATATCAAGCTGTGCAAAGCGGCCCCCATTCCAGACAACGGCCAATCCCTTTACTACCATTCTTATTCCTTCGATTTCCATGAAAACCTTCCCTGCGCATAAAAAGGGTATGCGCTCCCGATACCGTACCCGCGCGGTGAAACGCGGTCATATGCACCGGTAAAGATGCTTTCGCCCCCTGTCACGAAGTGTACGGCCATACCGGATGCGCTTTCGGAATGCGCTCCGGTATCACGGCAGAAAAGAGACAGTGCCGTGTAACCATGTCCGGTACGATAATGGTACCGGACATGGATTTATATAGACTGGACGGGTTATATATGCAGTCAACAAAAAGAGCGGACATTCAGCATGTCCGCCCTTCATTAAAACAATAAGGCGTGTACACTCCGTACACGCCTTACGCCTTATTCTTTTTCTTCCGCTTCAGCTTCTCCGTCCAGAAGGACGGACTTGGCAGAATCAATCGCTTTGTTAAGCGCGACAGACTGCCTTTCCGTGACACATTTTTCAGTCAACCGCCCTAATGCGGCAAGGAGATCAAAAATCTTTCCGTTATTACTTTTTTGTTTTTCGTCCACATATGTGGACGGTCGGCTGTCTACGACTGTAAAGGTCGTACGGCCTTTACAGTCACGGGTTACAGCGATAAAATCACCGTGACGGCCTATGCAGTCAATGCTGACCGCATAAGCGATAGACACCATAGACACGTACTCTCTTAAGCGAGCCTTACCCGTTATGGGTATAAGCGCGCTCTCAACGCGCTTGTTTACCAAATTACAGAAACGTGCAGTCAATGCGTCAAGGGACATGCTCCTGACGCCTGTTTTTTCTGCATTTTTCCGCATGGATGCAAAAATGCATCCAAGTATTTCAGTTGTTTCATCCAGTCCCGACACCGGCAGTTGCGCCGGTACTGTAAGTACCAGAGAGTCATTCTTAAAAACTGCTTTTGCAGTTTTTTTCTGTGTTTCTTTCTGAACTTCAACTTTTGTATTTTCCATCATATAGTCATCCTTGCGGTATATATAGTAGATACCGCGCTACACCTATATACAAGCAGTGCGACGCACTGCAGTAACTGCATATATAACCCGTCCCTACAGGCAGACTACTATACATATGTATGGGTTTACGTTTTATCCGTCACACGATATACGTACACTTACGCAAGCAGTCCACTATACTGATATATAGTATCCCACTCTTACCGTCCATCGTGTTATTATCGCCGTCCGTATACTCCGATATACGACGGTGTACCACACATTGTACACAAGTCCGCTGTCAAAGATCAAAAATTATTTACTCAACCTATACCTACATTATACACAATAAATATTTTTTGTCAATAGATAAAAAATATTTTTTTGCATTATTTTTGTGCAGACTGTGCACAGTATATAGTAGATACATGCATATACCGTACACGTACAGATGCGCCCTATATGCATACCTTAAACTAACCTTTAAAAACACGTTCAAATACGTATAAAAAAGTCAAAGTGAGCATCCGCTCCCCCCAACTTGTAAAACATAAAAAACTTGTGCCCCCACAGTCATACAAACTATACGTGCACGCCTATATCTATACAGTATATAAAGATAGAGCACTTTTGTAAAAAATAATCATAAAAAGCATATAAAATGCAAACTATTTGCATTTTCATTTTTCTTTAAGATTTCTTTCACTTTTTTCATTTTTAATAAAATCCCCCAGGGGGGTTAAATATTCTTTTGACTTTTTGCAACGTATTTGAACGTGTTTTTCAAGACTGCTTTAAGATTCTACTGCCTACTATACCCATAGGTATTTGTTCCTTCTATATACTGATGCACGGCGTAAATGCATAAATTAATCTTAAGTCCTTAAAAGTTTAAGAATTGAAGTGCACAAAAATCATAATAAATAATCATGTAAAAAACGTTAGTTTGACAGGTCAAAAAGCGCAGATTTAAGAATCTTAAAATAACCTTAAAATATTATGGGCTAAAGGTCTGCTTTTTTTCTTACTGTATGGTATACAGAAAAAAGCAGGAACCCGTTTCTGCCCACAATTTATGATTTTCAAATATTAAATATTTTTAATAATAAGGAATATTTATATATATAAAATTAAATAAATTTATTTATTTCATGGAAAAATAAAAATAAATAACGGATTATCAATACCCGCCGGAAACCGGATAAGTCTGTAATTGACAGGACCAGGACCGGGGTGTACTGTATAACCGGAGGATCTGTATGGCTTATAATTATGATGCTCCGGACGGATCTGTTGACACCGGGAATGTACAGGACGATATTTTAAGGACTGATCCGGAAAGTATGGAAAAAATACCATATGAGGATCTGCGTGAAAGATGTATAAAATCCTATTCACAGGTACTCCGTGATGACTTTGCATTTGATCTCAATATGCTTTCAAAGGAACTCCGTATAAAGATGATGGACGATCCTGTATATAAACTGAAAACCAAAGCATTACGCGCGGGGATGTTCAGGGACCAGTTCAGTACGTTGCGCAAAATACAGTATTCCGGAAGATCAACGGTGGACGGAAAGGACAATACGTCTAATATACTGTCCGCACTGAAATCCGGGAATGAGATGATGTTCCATGACCTGAATAATGAGAACGAGGACAAGAAACTAAACATAACATTCGTAGCAGAAAGTAAGGAAGATTTTGAGAATGATCCTAAGATAGAACTGCATATAGGAAAGAATGTATCCGGAGTATTATCGGACGGTACGGACGGGTCGGAGGAAGACAAATTCAAGGAAAAAGCAGAACAGCTGATGCGTGGTAAAAAAGAGGACGAAGATGATAATTAAATGTCTTCCGCATCAGGGAAAGTTCCTCCAGGCTCCTTATGTATTCCCGGGAGTAAGATTTTTTTTTGATATATGCGGGTATGCTGCAGGAAAGACAAGCGGGCTTGTATACAGTGTACTGATGGCGGTGGATTATTTTTCAGGATACAGGGATATGGAAGGTAAAAAACCGAAACTTATAGTAGCCGGGATAACACTAACCTTCCTCAAGAAGACGTTCTCAGGGGCACTGATTAATCTTCTTGAACTGTCAGAAACTCCTTATAACTGGAATAAGGCTGACAACATCATAAATATCTGCGGGGTACAGATTTTTCTTCTGCCTATAAATGATGCCTCTGTAGTGTTCGGATATGATGTTGCCGGAATCTTTGTGGATGAGCTTGACGAGCTTCCGACGGATATTGCAATGCAGGTTGTAAAGAAACTGAATGACCGTGCCCGTCAGCCTGTAAAGGACCGGCGTCCGGCATTCATCTGTTTTGCAACGACGTCCCAGGGACTCAAAGGAACATACCAGACAGTACAGGATTTTATCCAGAAGGAGATTTCCTATATGATTATACACGGGTCTACACGTGACAACATTTATCTGCCTTCAGATTATGTGGATACAATGTATAAAATATATGATGAAAAGGAGACCCGGTGCTATCTTGAGGGGGAATTTCTGGCCGTGGAGTCCGGGCTGGTCCTTCCGCAGTATAATCATGCGGAACATTTCCTGTCAGGAATAGATTTATGGGACTGTCTGCCTGAAGGACAGAAAGTATATATTGCCCAGGATTTCAATCAGGGGTCGGGATTCAACAAAGCTGTGGCTTCGACGCTGATAGACGGGGTGATGTATAATATAAAAGAGTACGAATTTCCGGACTGGACGGCGGCACCGAGGGTGTTCCGGTCGGATTTTCCGGGACAGGAGATATGGTGGGTTCCGGACATGACATATGCGCAGAACTTCGGGATGGCTGGAAAGTCGCTCCGGGCGTATAACATAAAGATCGTACTCAAGAGTGCCAATCCTCTGGTATCCGATCGTATTGTTGTAATGAATGCCCTGCTGCATACAGGACGGATGTACAATTGTGATTTCTGCAGGGATACTGACAAGGCCTGTATGACCTACCAGTATGACAGGAAGACGGGAAAGCCGATGAAAGGAAAGACAAGCAAATCGCCGGATCATATAATCGACTGTCTCGGATATAATTCCTATTATATAGTATCAAATGAACCGTCCATGAAGGATTTGTTCGATGTTACAATCAACAGGTTCAAACGCAGGCGGGATGAACTCGGATATATGGAAATGGACGGGATGACTGCTAAACTCCGGGAGATAGGAAACCGGAAGAATGAGAAACAAGGAGACTCGGATGTATAATTATAAAGAACTGTATCATATCCTTTCTTCGGAAGGAATGACCGCGAGACGTACATCGTCAGGAAATGTACGCAGCCGTGACGTAGGCGGATACAAGGGGCTGAAGTTATCTATTGTAGACAGCGTGGTCAGGGATATGGATAATTCCATGCAGCAGGACTGCTCTGCAGCGTACGGGTCCAGGTTCCAGACGCCTGTGGATATAAGATGTGATGTATATAAATCGATACCGCGTGTATATGATATGCTCCAGGGAAAAACCAGCATTACACGGAGCAATCTTGATTCCGTACGGGGTGTCCTGGATACCGTACAGAATCCTGTAATGGGAATAAATATGCCGCAGGATGTAATACAGAATAATATAACGATGCCGAACCTGTGGATATCCCCGGGGGAGGCAAGCTCACTGTACTCACAGAAAGGACTTCTGGAGACCGTCATAAATAAGAAGTCAAAGTCAATACTCCTGAACGGTCTTAAGATCCGTAATCCGAGGTTCAAGCCGAGGCAGATAGACCGTATATCCGAGAATGCGCTCAGGCTCAATCTTCCCGGAATAATATCCAGCGGAATGGTCGACTCCCTGGTATACGGAGGTGATCTTGTATTTGCGATGTTCAAGAAGGATACGCCGCTTACCATGGGGCTTCCTATGGAGGGTCTTCTCCGGCTGGGGATACTTGGAAAGCACTGCATAGACCGGTTCATATCCCTTGACCGGTGGAATACCTGGATTATCCCGCCGGTAGCTCCCACTCAGCGGGATTTCCTTGAGCCGTCATTTTATTTCATTCCGTATATGGGATGCGATGTATCCCGGAGCAGGACTGCCAGGATCATTACGTCCCCGCAGGCCGGATGGTGGGGGAAGATATGGACGCAGGGATGGGGTATATCAGATTTCTGCGGGTACTATAAATCATATGAGCAGTATAAGATTGTAATGAGTACAATGCCGTATATGATCCAGCAGATGTCCCTTCTTGTAAGGACTGTGGCTATAGACGGTATTCTTGCTACGCAGGGATCAAACGCCCTTTCGGATGTACTTGACGAGAACCAGGTGCATGTACGGAAGGTCACGCCGGATAATCCTGTCAATATGGACGTGACGGGAGATCTCAAGGCTATAAACCGTAATTTCTCACAGGTACCGGAGATGACGAAACTTCTCAGGCAGGATTTTGCGGCGGATGCTGATATACCGGAACCGATGCTTTTTTCTTCGGAAAAAGGAAACTTTTCATCCGGGGACGATACACAGGGAAACCTCTCGAAGCAGTGGGAGAATGTAGAGTATATACATAAGGAATGTGAGACACAGCTTAAACGGATAGCCATGATCGTGGTGATCGACACGCTCGGAACTTCAAAGGAAGTTATGGATGCCCTTCCTTATACGGAGATATCATTCGATTCACCTATTATAGCAAATGCTACAGAGAAAGCGGAGATCGCATCGAATCTGTCAAAGGCGTTTTTTGATCTTGTGGCAGGACAGATGCCTATGGATAAGGCAGCGCAGCTGGCGTTCTCCTATGCAGGAGATGATATGTCCCTGTCGTCGGAGCTTCTTGAGCAGCTGGCGGATGTACAGAAGAAGAAGGATGAACAGTCGGACAGGAAATTTGAGTCGGATATAAAGAGTGCGGAGAAAAAAATTATCCCGGACAGCAGCGTGACGGTTAAGGACCCGGAGAACCCGGGGAATACCAGCAAGGATAAATACTCACCTCTTGAGCAGAAACAGCATGAGAAGACCCGTATAGGAAGTGAGAAACGTACCGAGGGGCTTGCAAGGGCTGAAGGACGTATGAAAAGATAACTTGACAGATGTATAGTAAGGGGGTATTGTTTAGCTATGGCACTTTATAATGATAAAAAAGAATCCATTGCTCCGTATATTGTTGTAAAGAATGTTATTCTCTGCCGGTCGGGTCTTCAGGTATATACTGCGGATGAAATTGCCCGGAACGGGCAGCTTGATATGACCGGGCATGACAAGGCTTCATATATAGAATACAGGCAGCCGTCCGTAGTAGTGGCGGCTAAAGATAAGATGATGCGTCTTCCGGTGGCGAAGGAGCATCCTGACGAGGAATGGATAACTCCTGACAACTGGAGCCGGTACGCAAAGGGTATTACCGGGGAGTCTGTCGATGTTATTCCGATTGACGGCGGAGAGATAGGCATACAGTCGTCCCTTGCATTTTATACCCGGGAACTGTATGAGTATTATACGAACGGCAACAAGGAAGTTTCCCTCGGTTATAAATGTGACAAACGGTGGGCTACAGAAGAGGAGAGTCAGAAATACGGATGTGACATTATGCTTACGGAAATAACGGATGTCAATCATCTTGCACTGACGGCTCTGGGGAGAGGCGGAGACAAGGTGGCTGTACTTGATTCTGTTTTTGGAGGTCTTATGAAAATGAGGACAGGTATTTTTCAGTATGTATTCAGCAGGGGCCGGGCTGCAGATTCTGCGGTACCGTTTTCTACCGGGGTGTTTACACAGCTTGAAAGTGTAAAGGATAAGGGAAACGATGAACTTGCGGCGGCTGCCGGAGTGGTTCTGGACTCTATAGTTGTTCTTAAGGATTCCCCGGGAAAAGAGGAATTGTGTAATATGGTACAGGACTGCTTCGACAATCCTGCAAAAGCTGTGGCCAATAAGGCAGAGATAAGCAAAGTGCTTGACTCATGCTATAATTCAGTTTCAGGGGAGAGTATGAAAGACGTAGAAAAGGCTGTTGCTCCGGCTGCAGTTACGGATACAGACGGAAAAGGAAAGAATACCAATAATGTGGCTGACTCTGAAAAGAAAGAGGCAGAAAAAAAAGAGGATGAAAAGGAAACGGAAGAAGAAAAGAAGAAAGAAGCTGATAAGAAATCCGGTACGAAGGATTCGGCCCAGGCAGTCGTCGACGCACTTGTTCCTGCGGTTACGAAAGCCGTAATGGATTCTCTCGGTGCTACGCTTGATTCAAAAATCACGGCTGCTGTACAGAAGATAACGGGTATTTCGGGTAATACGCCGAAACCTGACGGTGGCATGGTAACTGACAGCGCAGGTTCACTGGACATGGATACAGCACAGGAAACGATACGGGAACTGTTTAATTAAGGAGGAGAGATAATGATAGAGACAAACAATTTTAGTCTGAGTATCCAGACAGGAGTATACAAACCTTCGGCATCCGTAAACGGAGTGCAGGTAAAGATCGGGATCAACAATGTTTTCACCCTTTCAGGGTCATCACTGCTTAACCCTGACGGAACCGCGGAGAGCACAGGTGCGACGTTCGGTAACGGACTGTTCTACAACGCGACGGCAAAGACAAACGCCCTGTATATCGGGGCACCGACGGTGGCGAGTGCAGTACCTAAGTTTGCAGGTATCATCATACGTTCCATGGGTGTCGAGGGATCCTATCCTAATGGAGGGGAACTGGTACATTCGTATAATAAATTCAATATTGCCCGAGACGGATACTGGCGTTACCGGTCGGGAATTACGACCGCAGGTGCTGCACTGGTGTTCAGCAACGCGGTAATTCTTATCGGCGCCTATGCATATGTGCGTAATACTGACGGTGCAGTCGCTTTCGGGTCGGCTGCTACGGCCGCAGGATTTACGACAATCGGCCGGATCAGTGAACTGAATCCGGATGACCAGAGCTGGGTAGTTCATGTGGATTCTGATAATTCAGTATTTACAGCTGCAGCGTAAGGAGGAGAGACAATGGCTGAATATATAACTGGAAAATCTATTTCGGAGAATTTCCGGAGAAAAAGTGAAGCTGATCTTATGAGTATGTATCCGAAGGGTATGTCGGAGATAGACGGGATCCGTATCGGTACGGAGTCACGGTTCCGTGTTTCAACCGGATCACGGGCTGCTGCTGTATACGGAAGCCAGCATGATTCACTTCTGCCTGCGGAGCCTTCGGCACGGTCATACTGGTGTCCGTGTGACGAGCGCGGGATACAGCTTCCTGTAAAGCCGCTTATCCGGTTTGAGGCTGACCCGCAGGTTGCACTTCATACGAAAAGTGCGCTTGACTCCCTCATTTCATCAGGGGTTACTCCGGCGGATGCAAAAAAGCGTATTACTGGATCCTTGAGACCCGTGTTCTTCTATGATGCGCAGGAAAAGCAGTATGTCGTAAAACCGCTTATGAAGGGTGTAAACGACTCAATGCTTACAAGTTCTGCGATTCCGTACTGGAATATCGGTATAATGTACCGTATTTTCAAGCAGCCGTATGCAGCGAGTAAGGCATCAAGACTTGTATCTGTAGAGAGTTTCGGGAATGCCTGGTGTGATATGGTCATGGTGTTCAAGGAAGCATTTGAAGGATACGCGCGTATCAATAATACAGCGCTCGGCGATGTAGAGCAGACAAATTCAAGCCCTGTCCTGAACAAGTTCGGAACAATCATGTCCCGGATATACAATATTGCCATTGACTATGACAGTTCCATTGCGGAGGCTCTTGCAGCCGGAGCGGGTACGCCTCTTACGGCCCAGGGGATCGGTGACAGGGAACGGTTTGCAGCCATGATGCTCAACCGTATTCAGGACCAGCTTACGTATTTCGGTGACGCGGAGTCAGGCTTTACGGGTCTTATGCAGAGCTGTACGCCTGTGACTTACACAGGAACGGCGCTCCATACGATCTATAAGGGAAGCTCTACTACAAAAGGTTCCGATATAACGAAGGAGTTTATCGGTCTTATTGCAGACTTCATGCTTGCAAACCATTATATGAGCAACCTGATGAATATCAACGTGAGTCCATATACGTACCAGGCTCTTACAAGTACGCTGTATTCTGATAATTTTAACGGTGAGTCTCCTATGGAGACAATACAGAAGCATTTTGCACAGGGTGAGGATCTCGGCGGTGGTCTTAAGAAACTTTCATTGAGTTTTGCTGTTGATGCCATGCTTGATCCGACGGTTACAGGCGGGTCGGTAAATCCGTTCAACACGAATGCGTATGACCTTACGTATTTTACGGTACCGTCGGTATCGAGTGCGATGGGTGACGAGATGGGTCTGGTTATTCTGCCGGAGCCTCTTTCTACGTTTATCGTACCGCCGATCATGTCACGGCAGGGTATGCTGTATACCCAGTACAAGCGTATCGGAGGAATCATTGCTCCTATCGCGGGTACAGTCGCAGTTTATAAGGGACTCGGATATTCCGAGTAAGGGGATACAGAAATGAGTAATGCAGAAGTGTGGATTGTAAATCATATGGGTTATGCTACACGGTACGTAACAGCCCGGTCCGATAAGGAACCGGAAGCGGCACTTACCGTGCCCGTACAGACTGTCGATATACTCGGGGAGAAAGTATCCAGTAATTACGCGGCCTGTACTGAGGATACGTATAAAAGTCTTCTGGCCCGGTGTCCTGTATTCGCACAGGACATTAAATCCGGAAATATTGTAATGACTACAGTAACTCCGGAAGATACGAAACCTGCGGAAACACAGATTTCAGCGCTTACTGCTGAAAATGCAGCGCTTAAGGCTGAACTTTCGATAGCAGCCACGTCATCCGGAGTAGCGGAATCAGAGAAGAAACTTGCGGAGGCGCAGAAGAAACTGGAGGATGCACTTGCACAGATTGCTGCGCTTAAAAATGCAGGTACAGGAAAAGGAACTGAATAATGACACCCCTGCTGGTGGATGGAGTACCGGAACGTATCGACGCCCGGTATTTCCGTGCGCGGTATAGTGATAAGTTCTCGGTATTTTCAGAAGGGGATAAGGATGATCTTATTACGGCTGCTGTGAATGACATATACACTATGTTCACGGGGGTTCAGACATTATGGTCCAGTATGCCTCTGGATGTATGGTATGACAAGACCCGGATGTGTTTCGGACTGCTTACGGCCTGGTATATTGCGGATTTATATCCGGAATATACGGATGCTGTAGCTTCTACGGGAGGAATGCCTATAAAGTCAAAGAGCATAGCCGGAATACGTATTATATTCTCGGATACTGATAAGTTATTTTCCGGAGTTCTTGACGCACTTAAGACAAATGTTTTCGGGTATAAGGCATGGCTGATGATTACCAGTTCTGCAAAACGTGCGATGCTGTATGTGACATAGGGGGTATATATGGGGCAGCTTTTTTTTAATGTAAAACATTCCTTACGGATGAATGGAAAATTATGTGTTCCTGCTGTAAGTTATAAACTTCCGGTGTCCTGGCAGTCTGATGCTGAGGAACTTATGGAGGCTGGAAAATTATGTATTACGGACCATGTTGTGGTATTTCAGAACGGCCGTCCGGTTGATCGGCACGATAAGGAAGTCGAGCTTTTGTGTTTTATGCCGAATAAAAACGCTCCTGTGGTATCTCCTGCGGGGATCTGAGTATGGCAGGATGTTACGGAGACATGCTCTCATTTTTTCCGGAACTTATGCGGCCCTGTACGCTGTTCAATATGAGTCCTAGGCCGGCCGGGGGATTTTATCCGAGGACCGGTATTGTTCATATAAAAGGTATTGTTATATTCGTCCGCAACGGGAAGATTCTTGAGCAGAATGATACTATTTCGGCAGTGGATACTCCGTATTTGTGGTGCCGTGAAAAAGTTGTTCTGGCTGGATTTGCAGTACAGGATGATGAACCTGGTTCTGTTTTCCGTGTAGAGGAGGGGAACCCGTATAAGAAGGAAGGCGGGTTCTATATGTATGTGCTGTCAAGTGTTACGGGGAATACAGATACACAGACAGAGGATGTATCGGTAACGGACCATGTGCGCGGCAGTTACTAAGCCTGATGCTTATGGAATACGTGAGCTGTCGTATTTCATGCGTGAGAATAAGACCGAGGAGAAACGGCAGGGCGGATATTCCGAGGGGCGTATGCGGCTGGCCCTGTATGAGGCGTATGAAGCGTCTCCGAAAGACAGTATAAAGTTTTTGTATTCTTTTTCGGATACACTCCGTAATCCGTTTTATATGGGTAAACAATATGGAGGGGAAGCTGTTACTTTCCGGTGGCTGTACGCCCTGCTGTCCGACAAGTCGGCATACGGGGAAAGTTTTCTTGACCGTTATTTTTCAGTGGACATTTATTACAGGCTGGAGAGCGAGGTTGCGAAAGTATACCGTACGCTGAACCGGAGGGACAGCCGGGGAAGATATATATCCGGGTATGCTCAGAAAACGGAACTCGGTAATTTCGGGGCAGTAGTCCGGAGGGACTGTTCGGATTATCTGCATGAGGGAAATATGGGTACAGTTTCAGAGGCTACACTCCGGAAACGGGAGTCCGCAGGTATTTCAGGAAGTTCACTGTTTATTGCGACGGGGCAGCTTATAAACGATATGACGGTTACGGTTGCACTTAATACGGGGGTACGGAATGGCTGAGACTTTTACAGGTGTAACTCTTGAGTCTGTATTTCAGAGTCTCCGTAAATTATTATACGGTACAGGGGATACGCTGGAAAAAGATGCGGCTATAGAAGCCGAGGCCCGGAAATATATAATCCCGATGAACCATAACTGGCTGAATCCTATTGTGACGGCTGGAAATGATACTTTTGTGGAATATATTGTAGAGTCGGACGACCGTGTGACGCAGGATGTTCAGGCTTATAATGCCGTAGCTGTCCCGGTTAAAAAGGCTGTTGTTCTTTTAAGGTTTATAGGTGTACAGGGTGAGGCCTGGGCGAAGGCCTTCCATATGCTGTCATCCAGACAGGATGCTGCACAGATATGGTTTCAGGAATGCTATGCCAGGGCGCTGGATTATATCTCGGCAATACACTGCCATCCGATTGACTATTTCGGACATAACGGGGCACTTGCATGGGATATACGTATAACGTTATGCTATACAGAGGTATACTCGTTGGATCAGCAGCCGCTCGAGTCGGTTACACTGGCAGGCGGTAATGTAGGTTAGAACAGGAGGATGAGGAATGCAGTTTAATTATTTCGGCAGTGTTGCCAACCGTAAGGTAAAATTTACGTCGGGTATCACTTCAGTGGAAGAGGATACAAGTGTAGAGAACTTCAATTCGCTTATAATCATGATCCCGTCATTTCTTGCGGCGGGTAACATTAAAGGATATGACGGTACGGGGCTTACTGCTCTGAAGCCGGTAGTCAAAACTGTAACCGCTGATAACTATCAGGATGTTCTGACCGGAGAATTATACCGTCAGTGGGCTGCTGTATTCAATTCCGGGGCTAACACGGCGATAACCGTGTACCTTATAGTTTTCCTGTGTACACCGGATACATTCGGTACATATCTCACGGTTACTGCAGCGTCCATAGATTTTGCGCCTCTTACTACGGCGTTCAATAAGTATTATTATGCCGGGTATTTCAAATTCATGTTCTCCGAGCATTACGACGGTACAGTAAGTACGGTCACCGGGTCGGCATATGATGATTCACATTATTTTGATCTCGCCCTTTCACTTGCTTACCTTGTAGAAAAAGAAAGTACGTTATCTGCTACGATTCCGTTTGTGAAACTGGATCTTACCGGGGCAACGGTGAATAACTGCGGAGTACTCACGTACACCAAAGCTGAGGAAATCGCCGGAATGACAGCGCTGAATGAGTCCGTTACGGCCTATGCAGATGCAGCGGATCCTCTGTTTACGGCGGATACTACGATAGTTTATACTACCGGGGTAACGGATGCAAGCAGTGTGGCGAAAGCGTCGGATTATATTGCAGTTCCGTCGGGGACAACGAAAGTAAAACTTACGGTACCGATTTCATCAAATAGTGCGACAACCAGCGGTATAGCATTCTATACGTCTGATAAGGTATATGTATCCGGAGTAAAGCTCAATACGGCATCTGTATACGGATCGGAAGTACGTATTCTTGATATTCCTGCGACCGCTGGCTATATGAAAACAATATGGTTCAGTGATACGGCTACTTACGGGGCATTCTCGCTGAGTTTTGGTACTTCTGCAGCTAATCCCAGGAATCTTTATTTCTGGGGTGCACTGCATCTTATAGCAGGGGACAGGGTATATATGTGCGTCCACAGTGAAGATGTAAATTATATTCCTGTCGTATTCAAGAACTTCTACAGTGCTGTAAATGTTTCCGGAATATATACGGGGAATAAACTTGATTTCCTCCGGTTGTCAGGGGACAGTATAAAGCCTACGGGTCTTGTGGATGATCTTAATGCGGATGCCAATGATAACCTCACATCTCCGCAGTGGACTATTCTTGACTCGAAGAATGTAGGGTATCTTATGAGTATTGCGGACGGTACGCTGAATAATTCTGTAGTAAGTCAGATGATTTCTGTTACTGACGGAGTGCCTGTACTTGCAGATATGATCGCAAAGTATGTGGATTACCACTGCTCGCAGGATATTGCAAAGTGGCTTACTTCGGCTGCTACGCTTACGGATCCGGTGCTTAAAAGTGAGGCAGCTTACGCTGAGGTCCAGTCATATCTTACAAAGTATCTGGCATTGTTTGTGGCAAATGGACGGTTATCCAGAATAAGCCTTAATTTCCCGGCTTATTCATCACAGACATCCAAGACAAAGTTTACAGTCACGCAGGGCTGGTCTGCAAAGTATGTTTATGATCTGCGTGAAATCGATATATCCGGTACAATTACCGCATAAGGGAGGATGATAATATGTCTTTTGGACCGAATCTTTTAGGTACTGCACATCGTGCAAGTTTTCAGACCGCAGGAGGCATGCGTGTAAAAATTCGTCATCCGTACCTTGCGGGGCAGCTGGCGACGTCCGCTTCCGGGGCGTCTGTAGACGGATCATATGACGAGGTCGATATTTCGGAGAGTGCAAAACTCGATGATGAATTTTTACGGGCGGATCCTCTTATGGATTCAAGCAAGATGATCGTACTTGTCAGCGGATCTACGGTTACGATAACAAATGATGTGCAGGCTGGAACGATGACACTTCATCTGGTTCCTACGACAGGTCTTGCAGGATCCGGGGATGGAATAGTCTGTATGCAGCTTATTGCCGCGTGTAAGGATTCTGTAGGAGGAGTACTTACAACTCAGAAGGATATCAACGGCAAGACCATCACTAAGATATTCTACGGATTGTCCGTAGCAAATGTTCCGTATGAAGTTCTTTCCGGGAATGATGTGCCCTTGTATAACTGCAAGTTGCTTTTTGCCGGATGGATACAGACTGTTTCTGCTGCGTCGGTTTCGGCCAAGGCTATCTGGGCTGCAGGAAATACCCAGGGTCTTTCTGCTATATTCAAGCAGTATGGTATCAATAAGGCGGACAGTGCCTCTGTTAATGCTGCGACTGCAGGTACCCAGCTCGGGGATTCCGGTATGGATGATAAGTCCGAGTCGGAGGGCATCGAGGATTATGACGCGGCAAACCTTGCGGGTATTACGGCGGATAATGATATGCTCGGTGTAGTTTATGATAAGGACCATTCAGTAATTTCCAAGACATCACTTACATAATACGGTATACCGGACTTCGGGGGGAGAAAGGAGCGTTATATGGAAATAACCCGGAGTGCCGGATCATCCCGGCAGGGTATATTTCTCGATGCGTCTGTACAGGAACGGCATACCCAGATGGAGATAGTTCGCAACGAGGTTCAAAAGAACAGGATTGCGTTTTTCTTTCCTGACGGGTTTGCCGATATTCCTGTCATCGAGGAATGCCGGATTCTCGAGGATATTGAGAACTTTGACCTTATGTATGATATTATGATGCAGAAACTTTCCGGTAAACGTGTAGAGATCGGACTCCGGGATGGAAAAGGCGTTATGAAATCCATGGCTAAGTTTGTCATAACCAACCGTTATATGGATCTCCGGGGAGTTGATTTTATCGCGGAGTATCCTGTTGTCATAGCCTGGCTTCTGGAGTTTATGCAGGATCTGCTGTTAAAAAAATTTCCGCTTCCGCCGGAAGACTGGAGCCTGGAAACGGAAGCAGCGAAAAAAAGAAAGGCTCCGGTTACGCAAAAGAACTCATAGACAAACATTATAAAACAGGCTGGCTGTGGCTGTATTATTCATATCTTGACCGGTTCCATGTTGTTCCTGTAGATATCAGGGATATTCTCGGAATGCCTGAATATGCAGATGTATCTGCCCAGATTATGCAGTACAATATACTCATGGCTAAGGAGGGGGAATGACCTTCGGTAATGATTTTGTAACCTACAGTATGAGTGTACCTGCGTCACGGAAAGGGCAGAACGTATCATATCTCCGGGATATGGAGTCCAGGGGTAAATCAATAGAAACTCTTTTTGCCGGTACGGCAGCAACCGATCTGGAGAAATCCATGACCGGATATATTGCGGCATACGACGAGAAAACAAAACGTGCAGTCCTTACGGTAACTACGCTTAAAAAAAATGAATCACTGCTTCAGACAGCAATGAGTAAAGCGCTTAAATACAGGGGAAAGGGGATGTTCTCCGATACGGCCAAGAAACAGGGAATGATATCCTCTGTGGAGACTCCTTATATCCCGGTGTCGGCTGAAGGATTGTCCCCGAAGGCTGTGGCTGGAGCAAAGTATTCGCTTCTCCGGGATCTCGGGGTACAGGATACTGAGGATCCGGATACGCTGCGGCTTCCGGCAAATATACGGTATACGCGAAGGATGCAGTCCAGGCTGGCTACTAAAGCGTCTTCAGAACAGACTGTGCTCCGTCCGGAGGAGAGTATTATCTGGAAACAGGAACTTGACAGGGACCGGAAACGCCGGGCGCTGAATCTCGGGGTTGATCCGAAGAATCTTCGTTATGAGGTGCCTGCCGGAGGAAAGTCTGAGATTCCGCAGGATTTCATTGACAAGCAGAACAAGTTTCTTGACACGCAGCGGAAACAGAACGGAAGTGAGAAATCATCATCATTTATAGCCTCTATGGCCAAACTTCTTGCATCTGTATTTTTTATACAGCGTACTGTCCTGAAATTATATGAAGTGGCGAAGCAGGGTGCTGACCGGGGTTTGAGTACTGCTGTATCATCTATTGAACTCGGTGTGGCTCCGGAAGTGATTACACAGCTTCAGGAAGATGAGCAGAAGTACGGGGTTGCTCCGGGGACTACGGAGAAAGGACTCAGCAGACTTCTCACGGCGTTCAACTCTCCGGAAGCCCTTGAATCCAGTGAGAAACAGATCAGGGGACTTGCGCTTCTCGGGTCAGGAACTTCCCAGCAGGGAAAACTTGTACAGTCCGCGGTGAACGTAGCTGTCAACGGCGGGAATATTATGGATGTATTCTACGGGATAAGACAGGCTGCGTCCGAACTGATCGCTAAAAACAAGGACCCGTACGGCAGGACTATGCCTACGAAGGCGCAGAGTACCCGGGAAGTATTACGGTTTATTTCTGCAAACCTGAGTCCCGAGATCGCTTCCCTTATGTCACATGAGTACCAGTATTCCGGAAACAGGGAGACGGCCAATGCGGGAGGAATAAAACCGAGCAGCAATGAGGTCCTGCACGCTGCGTCTCTTGCGACTGCACTCAGTGAGCTGACCGGAATACTCACCAGTCTTAAGGAAAAAATCGCATCCTGGGTAGACCGGAGCGGAATTATAAATAAAATAAGTGATTTTCTTATAAGCCATTGGGGGACTAAAGAGGAGAAGGCGGAAATGGTCTCCTATAATCAGCAGATCAACAAATCTCGTATGGAGGCGACAAAAAGTACGCTGGCGGCTATTCAGAACTCCGGGGATGTGAAGGAATACTACAGGGCTATGTCAGCTGCTGCAGAGTCCATAGGGTATTCACCGGAGGCAAAGATATTCCGCAGTTCCAGTTTTGGAAAAGTATCCATGAAGGATATGGCAGACTGGTCCGTAGGAAAAAGCAGTACTCCGTTTGATCTCGCGGATGTATCTGCGTTTATGGATTCGTTCCGTAAGAAAATACGGAAGATGAATCCCGAGCAGAAGGCTGTTGCGGAAAAGTGGCTTTCTTATATGCCGGATATGGCGCTGAGCGGGCTGTACGCGGAGGGTCTGCAGAATAATCTCTCGTCATACAATCCGGGAAAAGAGACTGTAACCATGATGACTCCGCAGACTGTCCTTGATGTGACCCGGGGAAATCTTGAGACCGGAACATCGAAGTACGGTACAATGACAAGCCTTGAGCGGATGAGCTGGATGGACTGGTTTCATAAGCTTTCGAGTCCGGGACCCGGAAGATCCGAGGTTTACGGGAACAGGGAAGTTGCACCGGGGTTATCCCGTACAATGTCGGATGCGGCAGTTATGTCCGGGATTATCTCTCCTGCACTCGATAAACTGCTCAGTTTGTCTGCGAAACCTGCACAGGTTGATTCCAAACTGGATCTCACAAACAACATAAAGGTTGTGGTACCCGGAGGGGAGAGTGACTACAGTGACTCGAAGAGTTATAATTATAAAGGTACCGGCGGGCGTAAGATCAATGCTGTAAACGGAAGTATATACAATCTTAACGACAAATTTCCGTCAGGTTCCCCATTGTCAGGGAATGTCCTGAATAAGATAAAATAGGAGGTACGGATGTTCACTGCTCAGAATGCATTTACATCGAAAGGAGTTGATGCGCTGTATGTCGCTACGGCTCTGCGTACCACTTCCCGGGCGATCAGCAGTTTTGACGGATGCTCATTTCTCTATGATCCTAACTGGATAGCGGATCCGGCCGAGGCATCGCTGCCTGTTGTTTTTCTGCATACGATAACCTGTACGGAGACACAGCATAATACGACGGCGCAGAAACGGGTGGTGGTGTATACGGACGGGACGAATACTGTAAACGCCAAGCAGCTTTCTGCAATGACCGTAATTTCGGACAATAATATAAATGATCCTGTTAAATATAAACTTGAGGCCGTAATGCCTGCATCAGGATTCAGCACGCTTTTTAATCCTACTACACAGGCACTGAATGCCGTAAGCGAGAGTTTTACGGAATCCGGATGGGCTTCCGGAGCAGCGGATGCACTGGAGGCCCTGTATAAAGCTTCGGCCACACAGTCGAATATTACAACTATTATTTCTTCCCTGCTGGGTATATTTGAGTCACTGAGTGCAACAACCCAGATAAAAACTTATATCCGGGCGGAAGTAACTGCTACACTTGCTGGTCTCGGTATAAACGGTAATTTCTTCAATTCGCTGGATATTCCTATAAATAAGAACTCGCTGTCCCGGATGGCAGCTTCCCGGCATATCCTTACGCTGAAGAACTGGGATTCATGGGATTACAAATATGTTGTCGTAACGGACAGTTCCATTGTCAAATCGGGGGAAAACGGGGATAATTATATGGTGACCCTGGAGCTGCAGGAGTTCCCTGTTATGGTGCTTTATAATGCTGCTGCAGGAAATCCGACGGGTAAATCCGTATGGTATACTGTGGCACAGGAAAAAATAAGCGGGCTTGTCAAGACTATTATGAGCACACTCGGGAGGCTGGGGACATGAGAGCGTCAGTATCAGTTACCCCGGATGATTTTGTAAACGACGAGTACATATACTACCTTTCGTCCTCTGTATATATCCGGATTATGCGGATTGACGAATGTTTTGTATATAATACAATAAATACTCCGGTGGCAGGATACTGCATTGAGGCTGTAGTATCAGATTCATCTGGAAATGAGGTGCATACGGATCAGCCGGTAGTCATCGGACAAGCGGGGAGCATATGTACGATAACTCCTGTGTCGGATGATTCTATTAACGGGATGCAGCTTTCGGACAGTAATCTTATGGATGTGACGTTCGGGCTTTCATATGACGAATAACTCAACTGTAGCCGTAGTAAAGGATTTTTCTGCTGTCTCCCTCGGAAAACTTACGGGGCATCCCCTGCTGTATGACCGGGTTATCAACGTCAAATTATACAGATGCACGCTTGATATGAACGGTGTACCTTCGAATGATGTGGCGTCGGATTATCTTACAATCCGTTCGGATTATGAGGTGGAGACTTCCGCAGGAATGTCCCGGTACAGGGCCTGTATACAGAAACCGTCCATAGCCTTGTCCTATAAAGTATTCTCAGGAAATACTGCCCCGGTACTCAGGCTTCGGATACATAATTTCAATCCGTATGTATCCGACGGAACCAGCAGTACCCTGGCTCTTGAGGCGAGGCCGTTCAGGTCGGTGGAGATCCATATGGGTTACAGGGGTCAGTTCAAGGACTGGCCTTCTCTTCCGCTTACATCTGCCAATTACAAGTCGTTTACGGCTCTTACGGGGGACAGTGAGGATGTTACTGTTATCCGGGGGAGCGTACTTGCCGTTACGGAGACCGGTATGCCCCCGGATTCAGAAGTGACCTTCGAGATATGCCCTGCAACCGTAAGCTGCGGTATTCCTGATGTACGGGATTATCTTCCTGATAATACGAAACTCCGGACAACTGCGATGGTTACGGAACTGTATAAGGCCCTCGAGGCCTATAAAAGTGTATATGTCAAGCCTCTTCCATGGAGCCTGCCTGATTTCCAGAATCTGCAGGCATCTGCTACATTCTCGGAGGTACTTTTTTACTGGCTTATAAGCCGCAGGTACTGGGATTCTTATGTATCGGCGGCTTCGGAACGTAATTCCGTAAACAGTAATATTTCAGACTATAAGTCAAAAGTATCCGGAGATGCGGCGACATTCTCAGCCAATATGGATTCCCTGCGTAAGGCCGTAGCAGCAGATCCCGGAAAAGTTGATTCCCTCTGTTTTCTTCCGGATAAGCCGGCGCTTCTTCAGCGGGTGGTTGTGGGTACACAGTCACTGAGATATGATATTCCGGTATATCTTGCCGAGATGCTCCGGGCGGAGGAGAACGGGACTATATCGGCGGACCAGATAAAACTTGAGCTTGCCCAGTATATTAAACTGTATGCCGACAATCCGGAGCAGATGCTCACGCTTATAAAAGCACAGATATATCCGTATCTCGGATGGCGGAGCGGGTTTACAAAATATAAGAATGCGGGAAGGACTATTTCCGAGATAAAATCCGGCGGGGAAGTAAGCATCCCGAAGTCATATCCGTGTCTGCTGCTGTATGATTCCCGTAACTCCGCTGACGAAGCCTCGACGCGTACGACGCTTATAAGCGGAAGTTCCGGAAAGATACCTCTTTCCAGGGTGGAGTCGTATGCATATTCTTTTCCTGCTGTTTATGATATAACATTCTCAGCTGTTACTACTGCACATACGCCGTTTTTCGGGATGTTTCCGATAATGTATCCCGTGAAGTTTGATACCGCGTATAAACTTACGGATTTTGTACAGTACTATCTTGCCCCTTTGTCAGGAGTAAAATATTTCAGCTGTTTCGAGATGGACGTGGATTTTGCTACGGTCGAAGACCGGAACGAATGTACGCTTACTATGGTTCCTCTGCAGGGGGTTCAGGATGACTGATGACGGGTCGTACTGGTCAAACGGGTGTTCCCGGCCGGATTCCATATTGTTCTTTTTACGGAAAATGTTTCTTATTTCCTACGGGGATATTACTAAGGTTATATCCTCTTCGGATGTGGAAGTGCATCTTTCAGTTACGGACGAAACTGTCCCTGAGAGCGTGAATGCAAAATATATATCCCTTACAAGCGCGCTGTTTGAATTATCTGTAACTCCGTCTGAAGGGGACCATGTGCTTATCCTTTCTCCGAAAAAATGGGCATACGATATGTTCACCGGGACGAAGGAAACGCGGGGGGCTGACGGGTACAGCGTGCATACCTGTGTTGCGGTCGGGCTTGGTACGGTGAAAGGAAAAAGCATAAATACCCTGACGGTGGATACGGATAAGATAACCGCTGTACTGGGAGATAGTGATAACGAGGTTGATATATCTGTTTCTGCAGCAGGCAAGTTGACATCCGAGGTAACCAAGGAGACGGCGCTTACTTTTGACGATAAACTTTCCGTAAAGGCGTCGAAGGAACTTGACGTAGACAGTGATGATACTGTTGTTGTACAGGGCGGAAGTAACGGGGCTGCACGGAAAGAAGACGAGATTAAAAGTACGTCAGCCGAAGATCCGTCATTCTGGGGATGGTTTACGGCGTTCAAGACGGCACTGTCCGGCTGGACTCCAGTGCCGGAGGACGGGGGTGCCGCGCTCAAGGCTGTCCTTACTGCTTTTTTTGCAGCATCTTCCGTACCCTCAAGTCTTACGGGTAAAATAACCGGCGGAAGCACCAAGACAAAGGTAGGCTGATATGGATGTTTATATTTATACAAAGGAGTCCGTACTGCAGCCCTCGGGAAATACAGAGGTGTATGTAGACGGTATTTTTGACTTCCATCTTATAGAGGAAGGGAGTATTATTACAGGAGCGGAGACTGTGGAGGATACGGCGGAACTCAAGCAGCAGGCCGTATTCGCAGCATTGAAACAGAAAGGGAGTGATCCGCTCGCATCTTCGGAAGGCGTCCAGTGGGCTGAGGCACTTCTCGGGGAAATATCCTCGACTCTGCTTATGTACCAGATAAAGAATGCCGTAACCGGAGTATCCGGACGGTGCAGTGTTATTTTCACGACAACGGATTCAGGAACCCTCGGGTTCTATATAGAGGTGGCCGTATGATAGTAATGACGTATTCAGAGATACTTACAACTATGTGTGATGCATTCGACGGGTATATTGCGCCTAAAACAATAAAACGGAGCAATACGAATATTATTTATCTTATCCTGAAGGCTGTAGCAAAAGGGTACGAGATAATAAATAATGTCTGTGTGATCCTGTCGTATAAGTTCGACCCTGCCAACTGTCCGGCGGAGGATCTTTCATCCGTGGCACTTATAGCCGGTACAAAACGTATGTCCGGAAAGGGAAGCTCCCTGCTCATTACGGCAGTCAACGGCAATGTTTCCTCGGCGGTAATACTCCCGGTGGGAACATATACCTATGCTTTCAGCTCGGACTATCAGTTTGTGTTCACGATTGCACAGGCTGTATCGGTTCCTGCAGGCGGGGCGCATACTGAAGCCTCCCTGTGTACGGCGGCAGGTACATGTCTTATAACAGCACAGGCCTCCATAGCAGTATCAGCCGTGGACGGCAGCGGGAATATCCTTACAATGCCTCCGGACATTACGTTCTCCTGTGCCGACAATACGGATATGCAGGGTTACGCAGCCGAGACGGATGCAGCGTTCCGTACGCGGATTCTTACTGACAAAGACCGTGTTTCCATTGTCAATGAGATGCAGGCTGCCCTCCGGAATATCCCGTCGATATACGATGCACTCGTGACATTCAATGCTACGGGTGCACCTGTGGTTACAGGCGGCTATACGGTTCCGGCATATTACATGCTCATAGTGCTTTCCGGAACAGTTACAAGTGAAGTCGCTGATGTCGTAGCCTCCTATGGAATATTCCCCACGCTGGCTGTAACCGGAGGAGGTACCCTGTATTATCAGTCCGGATGCCTCGCAGGTTCCGGATACCCTGTGAACTACGTAATGTTCGGGAATATGGAATATAGTATAAAACTTGATTTTATATATTCGGCATCATTATACGCCCTGGCAGACGTGGAGAAGGCTATCGGCCTGATGCTTTCTGTATACAAACATCCGGTGACACGGACAGCCTATATTACGGAAAAACTGTTCTATGATGCTGTTGTAGCGGCCAACCTGTCATCAGTTGTACTCCGCAACGTGACCCTGTATGACTCATCGGGGACAGAGATTCCCTATCTTGAGATAGACCGTACGCATATAGGAAAACTTACCTCCGTAGTATATTCCGGGACTGCTGTATGAGTGTTAAAACATTTTTCCGGCATCTGTGTTCGGAACTTGACGGGTTTTATGTAAAAGCCTGTGTGTATTTCCTTAACAACTGTACGGAGAATATCCGGTCCCTTTTTTATTACATGGCCCATATGCAGGTCGGACTTGAGGCCGTGAGCAGCGGGCCTGTCATCTCTGAAAGCGACTTTGAGGGTATAGGGATTACAGCCGGAGTATTCGTCCCGTATATAACGGCTGAGAGTTCCGCAGGAAGCCTCCGGTTCACGTCATCGCATATAGTGAACGGAGTGGAGTACAGTGAGCGGGGGCTTTTCGACAGGTCCTGTGAGCGGTTCATATTTTATCGGACGGACGGGACAATATACTCGACGGATATAAATACTCTTGCAACACCGGAGGGCCAGACCAGCATGGTGGAACCCGGAGCACCCGTACTGGGGTATATTTCCGAGGATCTTAATATACTGAACTCTGACGGGACTGTAAAGGAGAACCTTCTGGTGAATCCCGCTCCTTCAGGGATGGCCGCGTATCCTTATTACGGAGGAAAATACCTGCATCTGTCCGAGGTATTCTCCTACCAGGTATACATGACCTATGATGTGTATTACCATTATTTTCTTGCAATGCAGCGGATACGCTACAACGGGCCTTCCATAAAAGAGTTCCTGTACATAACGGAGCTGCTTACTGAGGATTACATACGGAATGTGACGTTTACAAACGAAGGATTATATACTATTGTATATTATATGCTGAACGCTGAGTCTGACACAGACTACAAGATGCAGAAATTATACACCTGGAAGAAGGTTACGGAATGGAAGTTCCCGCAGCTCATACTTTCAGAGGTTACCTAGCAGGAGATGTTCATATGAGTGACATACACAATTCGCTTTCGGCCATATCGGATATTATAAATGTACTTGCGGCTAATCCGGTCGCACGGTTCTGCTATACCCCTACGGCATACACGGATAACGATGCCGCGGGTGTAGCAGCCTACAACTATACAGCCGAGCAGAATATTCCGGTGGGGATGGAATCCGTGCTTACTACGACAGGTATTGTACTGAACAAGGGTTTCCGGACGATGGCCGCATCCATTCCCCGGATGCTGCTGAACCACTTTTTCGGCCGTACGTCATACAACCTCAATAAACTGGTCGACAAGTTCAATGATCTCTGCGGTGTATACAGCAGGGATCTTTCCCAGAACTGCAATCTGTATTCTGCTACAACGCCGTATGCTGTAGATGACGTATGTTTCTATCCTGTAACAAGGACCGTAAACGGGAATCCTAAACTTTCCGTAGAGTTTTTCCGGCGTATAGCCGAGGGAGGGACTTCCGGTGTACCCCCTGTAAGTACCGCCGGAGGTTATGATACTGTCAACTGGTCCATGGTGACTATAGAACAGTCCCAGATAGACGGGCTTGAGTTTCCGAATTTCATTTATGGAGACAATACATCGGGGTCAACACTTGTAACGGATGCAGATACGATTATAAAATCCGGATTTTATCGCCTTGCAGCTGATGCACTGCATACGCCGTCGGCGGATTCCTTTACAATAATGCATATCACAGCCTCAGCGACAGAATGGACTCAGATTGCCATAGCGGATGAAAGACCTTCGGATGTCTACTGCCGCCAGCATACCGGGTCGGTTACGGGAAACTGGAACAGTATAGGAGATAATACTGTGGAAGTATCCGCCACAGGTTACACGGTGAAACCGGGGACAAAAGAGCTGGTTGTTACGACGGCGGATCCGGTGAATATTATCCTTCCTGCCGGGATTGACCAGCACAGGGAGATAAAAATATCCCGGAATGTTGTATCTTCCAATCCCGTAATTGTAAGTACCTCCGATACTGAAGTATTACCAATGAAGAGCTTCACTGCGATTGGTGGAACTCCAAGAGGCTGGCAGGGAATCGGTTCTGACCCGTCGGGCAACATCTGGGCAACAACGGACGGCGATATTTACAAATGCCCCGCCGGCTCAACAATCTTCACTGCGATTGGTGGAACTCCAAGAAACTGGAACGGTATCTGTTCTGACCCGTCGGGCAATATCTGGGCAGCAGTATATCCAGGTGATATTTATAAATGCCCCGCCGGCTCAACAACCTTCACTGCGATTGGTGGAACTTCAAGACATTGGTATGGAATTTGTTCTGACCCGTCGGGCAACATCTGGGCAACAGTAAACGGCGGCGATATTTATAAATGCCCCGCCGGCTCAACAACCTTCACTGCGATTGGTGGAACTCCAAGAAGCTGGACCGGGATCTGTTCTGACCCGTCGGGCACCATCTGGGCAGCAGAAGTATCCGGCAATATTTATAAATGCCCCGCCGGCTCAACAACCTTCACTGCGATTGGTGTAGGTCCACTAAGCTGGCATGGGATCTGTTCTGACCTGGTGGGCAATATCTGGGCAGTAGGATATTCAAGCGATATTTACAAATGCCCCGCCGGCTCAACAATCTTCACTGCGATTCTTGAAACTTCAAAAAGCTGGAACGGTATCTGTTCTGACCCGTCGGGCAATATCTGGGCAGCAGTATTTTCAGGTGATATTTATATCGGAGGTGGTTCTGTAATTTCCTCTACAACTACAGCCGATATAGAGGCCATGCAGGCTGTTATTCTTAAAAAGACTTCTGCGAATGCATGGAGTATCCGTAAACTAGGGATACCTGTAAGCCTCTCAGCTTCTTCCGCCGTTATTACACCTGCATTCACCGGGACTGATACATCGACGGTACGTGTTGTCGGGCGGATGGTGTTCATACAGATACGGTTCAGGTTTACAACAACCGATACGTTGTCACATAGGGCATCAATTTTTAATATATCAGGGCTGCCTGTAACCAACACAGCTAAAGTTTATAGAAGTGTTATTGTATTTAATCAGACAGGGCAGTATGATAATTTTCCTGCTAGTATAGATATTAATGTAACAGGTAGTACTGCGGTTATCTACTGGAATCCGTATCAGGAAACTTCACTGTCATTTGTTAATGGGAATGGATTATACGGATCTGCTGCTTTTTATCTGGACGAGTAGTAAACGGAGCATCAGGAGAGCTGACTGCAGTTCCGACACGTACCGTGCTGCTGTTGACGTATAAAGTTCGGTATACTATACTTCTGTGTATGGATAAACCTGTTGTATATCAGACAAACCGACATTTTTCCGGAGGAATACAGTCCTCCGGAAGTTTCTTTCTCTGCATGTACCATGTCTCTTCCGGAGAGAACCTGTACACGGAGCTGAACAGACTGTATGAGTCCCTTACCGCTTCCGGGGCGCTTAAAGACGGTCAGCCGGAAGACTACGCTGCCGTTCTTAGTGCCTTCGGGATAAACGCCGTATTCTCCGGTACGGCATCCCCGGTCACGGATTTCCTGTACCCGGGGCAGTTCGCAGTAGCCTGTACGGGACCCGGATATGCTTACTGGGTATGCGTGGACCGGAACAAGAGGATCATATATAACCCTGATCCGGAATCCGGTATTCCGGAGAAGTATACCCTCCACACACTGAAGGTTTTTACGTATAATAAATAAGGAGACGCACGATGCTGTATGATGAATCAGTACTTCCGCTCTATGAAGTAATATCAGAATCAGAAGGAACTCAGAAAGTCTGGAAAGCCGGAGCGCATAACATACTGGAGATAGCCAGAAAATACGACATTACATCCGACCCGCTTGTATCCGTGAAACTTATAGAGGCCGCCGTTCATGTCCTGTCTCCTTCCGCGCAGGTAGCATTCACTACGGCCGTATCCCCGTCAGGTACAGGTACGGCGTATCCTGCGGCATTCACGGTTGATGCAGGGGACAGCGTGATATTCACAGCGGTTCCTTCATCCGGGTATATATTTGACAGATGGACACGGAACGGATCGGTTCTTTCGGAATCAAATCCTGCACAGATTCCGGTTATGCCCCTTGCTGCAGGTGAGAGTTCCGTAGTATATACGGCAGTACTTATACCTGCATAAGGCCGGAGGAATCTGAGACATGCCTGAAACCGACGTACTGAGACAGAAAATAGAATTTGTGGAAAAAAGCTCAAAAGAATGGTGGCAGAATATGTCAACTGAAATGTCAGGCATCAAGCAGCAGCTCAGGGATTTACCCGACGAGATTGTAAAACGTATGAACGAGACTACTGATCTTAAAATCTCCGTAAAAATATCTGAACTGGATGCGAAAATCGAGCGTGATAAAAATGATACACAGAAGTGGATCATCGGGATCGCAATTACTGCCATACTGTCCTTAATCGGCACACTGATTACAATCATATGGAGTGTTATCAATAAGGGAGGCATAAAATAAAAATGGAGTACAAAACTTATTACTACTATGATACGGATACCGGATACTGGCGCGCTTATACGTATACCTACGGGGAGGTGTAAAATGAAATTTCAGACGAACCCGGAACTCGGACCATTTCTAAACCACTGGGGATGTTTTTTTAACTCTGACCTTGCAAAGGTAGAAAAATCCGCCGGATGGACGAAACATTTCTCGAATGAGAATGTCATCGGCATCTATGTTTATGGAATGCAGCATAATTGGATAATGCAGGAAAAATGGAAAGACGGGAAACCGTATGATGGATGTTTTGTCATTGACGCTCCGTCTGTGTATAATTATGCGGCTGAACAGCTTGGAAGCAGATGGCGGTGTACCGGGTATCGCAAAGTCGATAAACTGTATATTCCATGCGCAGGAGAGGAAGAAATTCTCGAACTTGGACGTGCCGGATATAACGGCAGCCATTTTGTAGCAGGCACTAATAAACTATGCAGTCCCTGGCAGGGTGAGATTGAGTTTGATCCGATAGAAGGCGGATCGCAGTGCGCAAAGATCGGATTTATTAAATCCAAAAGAATATTGACTGTGGAGGTGGCGTAATGGATTTTATTATTGCAAAGGTAAAGGCATTTTTCAATTTTCTGCTTTCGCTTGTAACTGACAAGGACTGGGACGGGGACGCCGCGAAAGTCTTCGGATTCGGGCTTATGGTCGCAGGAGTCGTAGGATTTTTCCTTGCCAGACAGGGATTTGAATGGCTTGTCGGATTCGGGGCTACTATGGTAGGTACCGGAAAATGGGCCGAGGAGAAAAATACAGTCTATGAAAAAAATACAGCAGATGAAAAATCTTAAGGCATGGGCCGTAGCATTTGTTTCTGTTGCCCTGATAGCTGTCGGCACTGCTGTGTTTGACGGATGTGCGACAACAGGAAGCGTCCCGACTGAAATTATTGCACAGTCGGCCGCAGTGGATACAGGCATCTCTCAGCTGCAGACCCAGCAGGCTGCAACGGTGGAATCCCTGCAGTCGGTGACGGATACTGCACAGTCGATAAATGCTGAAGCAAAGGAAATAAAAAATGATAAACTGTCAGGGCTTGCCGCAACCCTGGTGTCACAGGTTAAAACAGCCTCGGACAGCCATAAGACAGAAATATCACAGACATCCGGTATACAGACAGATTACTCAACCGTTAAAGTTTCCGGCGGTACGGCAATAGCGAAGCAGTCTGCAGAAAATATCAAACAGGCACAGCAGATTCAGTCACGTACCAGATGCATTATTGTTCTGGCCGTGATTCTGTTTATCCATCTGCTGCTGGATGCGGCTATACTGCTGCTGAAATTCTATTTTCATAAGATTTAACAAAAATAAGCCGGAGTATTACCTCCGGCTTATTTTTATCCCTTACTGTAACATCCGGCCGGTTTCCGCCGTATACATTATTCCTGCAGATCCTGCTTCCTGAGATGTTTTTCTGCCGAAGACAGGGCAAGGCTTATCCCGGCTATGATTCCTCCGGCCGCACACACTAAGGCTATAATACCCAGTATAAAAGCATACCGTATTTTTATTCCTGAAATATGCAGTACAAAAGCCAGGATCGTCCAGTCTACGGCCAGCCCGAAAAATGCAGTTACAGCCCAGAGTACGGAAGATACCAGGAAATATATAATGAAAGCAACTATCAGTCTGCGTGTTTTCTGCTGCATGGTTCCTCCGTAAATACGAAACACAGGCTGCAGTTGGCAGTTGTCTCCGGAGAACGGATGTCTATAGCCCGTGTAAAGCCGTCAAGGTTGTGCCCGTCCTGAATTGAAATTATATTATATTTTCCATACCTTACATTGTCCCTGTACCGCATCACATCATTGAAGGGTACCGTCTGCGTGAGTTTATGGTACAGCACGCATAACGGCATATGCCCGCCGTCTTCCGTAAGGTCATTTTTTACATAGTGAACAGTCACCGTTTTTTTAACTCTTACTGTCCGTACATTATTCAGCATTACTCAGCCTCCTTTTTCTTTTTTCCTTTTCCTGCTATTTCTGCGGCTCCGGCCAGGGATATCGGAGCTATAAGATCCAGAAACAGCGCCGGAAAACAGCTCAGCATAAGCTGCACCCAGCTTCCGTCCTTATGGAATATCCGTCCGATACGCTCCTGGAACGACTCATTATCCGAAGTTTTCTCTATGGCAGCTCCGGGTGTCTGTTCAATAATTTTTGATCTCTTATCAAGAAGCCCTGCCTGTTTCTTTGATAAAACCTCAAGACTGTCCGTGAATTTCTGCGTACCCCATCCATGCGCCTGGTAATAATTAATATTACTGGTTACAGTCTTCATCTGGCCGGATACCGTCGTAAGCATTGTGTCGATTCCTGTCAGGTCATCCTGTGCCCGGACAACATCTGCACGCCCGGTCTGTGTACTGCGGACATGCTGCATGTAGGAACTGTAAAACACATTCATTGTATTCGTCATGCTGTACAGTATGACTGTAAGGAACAGCAGCATGAAAATAAAAGCCATCCCCCGGCGGTGTTTTTTATGGAATTCTATGGATACCGTGAGTGCTACCGTGGAAAATCCCGTCATTATACCCGCAAGGAGTATACCCCACCGGGGGCCTATATTGACGGTCTGTACACGCTGTGACAGTTCCATGCTCAGGATGAATGCTCCGGACGCCACAACGGCGAGCATTCCTGCCAGAATATAGTCCCTTACAGCTTTCAGGGGCACTTCTGCAGTCTTTACTGTATTCTGTGTATATCCTGCCGGTACAATCTTTATATCCTCCGGATCATCAAGTTTTCCGGGAGGAATATCATCGGGAGCCGCGGGAGTCTTTCCTGCAGCAGACGGCGCAGTATCCGGAGACGGAAGCTGCTTCTCCGGTAATCCGGGTGAAACCGTTATATCCTGTACAGTCTGCACGGGTTCTGCCGCCGCAGGTATCTGTCCTGCATCTGTATAATCCGGATGCCCCGGACGGATGCAGATGCCGTTCTGCGCCTTACTCCAGTCGCGTACGTCCCCCTCAGCCTTACGCACTGTATAAAGATGTGACAGCAGATGTTCACGCTTGGCGTTTATAACGTCATCCCGTTTAAGGAATGTTCCTTCCGGACCGCATACATATCCCTCCGGAAGGGACACATAGGGGGTTCCCAGAAGGGATGACCAGTTTACTTCAGGTTTCTGCATAAAAACTCCTTGAACTTCTTCTGTACTCCCTTCAGATGCATCCGGGTTGTCTCCGTCACAAAACACTGCGAGTCCTGTTCCTTATGCAGATTTATCATATCCGCCCAGTCCTTCTCCAGAATCCGGGGGGTTATCACCAGCACGGCCTTATACTTTTTTTCCGACAGAAGCATGTCAGCTTCTGCTATCTTTATGCCTGTACGGGTTTTACCCGTACCGCAGTCGAACAGAAGCCCGAAAAAGCGTTTCCCCCGGAATCTTCTGACGGCCTCGTCCTGGTAAGGAAGATTCTTCATTTTACAGGTTCCTTCTTCAGGCAGGTTAAAATATCCTGTGCTGAGGCAGCAGTATCTATGGGAAACAACCGGGATATCTGCGTCTTTCCTTTCAGTTCTTTTGTTACATGGAACGGAACAAACTCTATTGTATGTGCCTTCATCAGGAGGGGGTCAGGCATACGGCAGAACCCGTCGGCCTGTTCCTGTGTACGGAACCGTATAGCAGCAACCGCATCCGATGCAGGAAATGCCTGCATCTCCAGCTGTGTGAGAACCAGGGTCATGACAAAACCGTATACACGGTCTGCATGTTTCTCGATCACAACATAGTAATCATCATCCGGAAGTCCTTTCTGTACGGATTTTTCCTGTGTTTCTTTTTTCATATATGCTCCTTTTTTCCGGATTTACCGGAAATATTATCCATCATTTTCTTCCGGTCCTTCTCAAGACGCAGCTCATTGGCCATCCTGTCCGTCTCTTCCTCGTCCTCCCGGATCCGTCTCTGCCGGTCCCTGCGGTTCCTGTCCCGGCGGGCACTATCCGCGGAATCCAGGATGGCCAGAAGAATAAATATAATAACAACTGTTCCCATCAGGTTCCTCCTAATTATTTATTATCTATATTCCATAATATAAATATTTACGCTCTGTGTCAATCAGAAAGCCGGTGTTTTAGTCTCGTCCCAGCAGATTGTTCCCGGTGTATACAGGGCAAATACGGAAGCATCACTCCGTCCGGAACCTATAAGCTGTACACCCCGGTACAGGTTCTCCGTTATTTTCTCGTCGATGGTTCCCTCGCACTCGACGATATAGGCAGTCTTGGTCTTATGATCTTTCCGGAGTCTGTTGATACGCTGGCCGGACTGAACCCATTTTTCCGTAGAATAATCCGAGCACATATATACCGCGTAATCCGCTCCGCCCATCCAGTCGATTCCGAATCCTCCCGTAGCCTGGTTTGCACATACTATTCTGCATTCTCCCGACAGGAATCTCTCCCGGATGACAGGAACATCGTCCCGGGGAGTCTGCCCGTCGAGGCAGGCACACATCACGCCGGTATATTCTTTAACCATTCTGTGTATATCCCGGAGAAACTCCGTCCGGTTAGCCCAGATTACAAGCTGATGCTCTCCCAGATCCATATCATCGAGTATCGCCCGGAGAACCTCCATCTTGTCATCACAGAACTTCCGGAGCCTGACCTTCCCGTCCTCAGCCATTACAGGCTGATATCCGTTGCATATATCCTGCAGCTGATAATACAGCTGCATGGAATTATCCGCATAAGAAGTTTTAGTCATACCCGTATCCACAAGACTCCTGTACATTTTTACAGCCGCGTCAGACAGTTGTACTTTGCGCCGTACAGTTATAATATTCTGAATATGCAGAAGATCCGTCACGTCCTCTGTATGGATAACCATACAGCAGCCCGATATTTTCTGCCAGATATCCTCGACATGCTTGAACGGGGTATACACCTCATGTTCCCGGACCCATAATATGGAGTCATCCGTCATACCATAGAATGTCACGCATCTTGTAACCGATTTATCGTAGGACTTCTGATCCTTTGCATACGCTTTTGACAGAGAACTGTGTATCCGGATCCATATATCCTCCGGAATAAGAACCCTCCGGCCGCGGCCTACAGGAATATTAATCCGCACGGTATACCTCTCCGCGTACTCAAACATGTTCATACCCCAGAATCCGGGCTGCAGGAACTCCATCTGGTCATATGCATCCAGCGGGCTTTTAGACATGAATGTACCTGTAAGGATCCCGCGCTGGGCCTTCGGGAGGTTTCCGAGCAGCTTTATAAACCTCGTACGGATACTCTTCTTATTCTCAGCACAGGGCCGTGAGGTTTTTATCTTGCTGCTCTCGTCAAGCAGTATAAGGCAGTCCGGATGGGCATGAACGAACTGCTGCACATATACAGGCATTTTCTTACCCTGGAAGGCCTCTATTCCGGCAATGCAGTAATCTATCATTTATTTCCTTCCTGCATTTTTCCGAACACGGACAGCCCGAAGTATACATACCGCTGTATAACCCACGAAAGTTTCTGAAGGGATATACAGTATAGTCCTGCCACCGGAAAATGACCGGGGCAGACATCATGTCCGGCCACCTGCTGGGCCGAAACAATATATATATGGTCCTTATCCTGGTACAACAGACACAATATATTGAGCCGCCAGTTCCGCCGGTAGAATACCGGCTGGGACCTCTCGAACCGTACGGTTCCGTCCGGATGGACGACTTTCAACTCAAAATGGTACGCTGTATTTTCAGTACTCTCCGCCAGGATATCAGGGAATCCCCTAACTGTCTCCTCACTCTCAATCGGAAATACCTCCGGAAATACCCGGAGCAGTTCCTTTATTATGTCCGGCTCAATCTGTTTCTCAGTCATATTTTACTCCTTTTACTGCAGCAAAGTCCTTAAACCGTTTCTCTGCATCCTTGTCTGATGCTCTGAACCAGTTTTCCCCGATCTCCGGTTTAACGAAGACCGGAACATTTATAATATATGCATCCGACATTATCCTCGACACATCCAGTACAGCTTTTGCTGCTTTTTTTGTTTCGGGTACATCAAAATCCAGTTCATCATGGACTGTAAGATAGAACTTCAAAATATTCCATAACCCTTCGTCATCTGCCATTACAATAGCACGCTTCGTCATATCCGCAGACGATCCCTGGTCAAGCCCGTTTATGCCCTTATAGGCCTCATTCTCGGAATGAAGATGGAAATGACGGCCTGCTATCGTTGTCACATACCCGCGTTCAATGAACTTACCGGATACAACTTTCATCGTCGATTTCACGCAGGGAACATTATCAAAATATTTTGCAAATACCTCCTCAGCTTCAGCTTCCGTATACCCAAAGTCCTTCCGGAGTTTAGCAATTCCCATACCGTACAGGGTACCGAAAGTTATCCGTTTTGCTATAGGCCGCGGAAGGCCTGTTATCTCCGCCACAATAGAGTGGAAGTCAAGCTCAGGGTTGTCCCTGAGTTTCTGTCTGAGTGCTTTCGCAGCAGCCGATGTTACAGGATCATTCTTGTACCCGCAGGCAAAATGAGCAAACAGCCGGAACTCTATCTGCGGGTAGTCGAGATGTGCCCAGTATCCCTTATCAGGCAGAAACAGGGATCTGCACAGCTCCGCTATATCCACCGGGATATCCACCCCCTCAAGGTCAAGTTCCCCGTGGGCCGCTATCTGCATGCAGTTCGGGCATGATGACGAGAGCCTGCCGGTCTTGGTCCCTTTGTACGCGTCACGGGATATATTAAGATCCGAATGTATGCGCCCGTCAGCTCCCTTGAACCGGTCATACTCCTCCCCGAGAAACTTTGTAAGTATATCCTCGGTTTTATTAAGGGCCAGAATATCCGAGCATACCTTATACTTCGGATCCGAAGCCATTTCTGCAAGCACCGTCTTGTCTATATACGGATTGCATATACAGGTGTAACCCTCGTCCTCTATCATGGAGACTATCCGGGCGGAATATGCGTGTTCTGAATAGAATACTATTTTTCCCTTCTCGAAACGGAATCCTTTCATGACGGACCTGTTCAGCTGGCGTATCCATGCCCGGCCTGTAGTCCAGTCCGGTTTCTCCCCGCCCAGGGATTTCACAGTTATCCGGTCCTTGTACGGGAACTTCATCCGGTCGAAAAAGGCCGCCTTCTGCGGGGATGACTTCGTGTTGACTTTTCCGTACTTTTCCTCGAAAGATTTCTGAAGTCCCGCATGTACATTCCGGAGCATATCTGCGTTTATCTTTTTCTGTGCCCAGTCAAGTTTCATCCCGTTCTGCTTCGCCCGGAGTGTGATTTTTATAAGCGCAAAATCAATAAACAACGGATACATAGTACCCTTGAGAATAAGCTGCTGTCTCTCGTATGGCGTACACTCATTCATATGAAACACCAGATACATTTTACGTTTTGTGCAGGGATCATACCCTGACACATGCTCATAAGTTTCACCCCGGTATACCCGCGTAAGGGGAGAACTACGACACCATGGTATACGGAACGGCACCCATACAGGCTGCCCGTAGTCATCCCATCCGTCCTGCCGCCGGAGAACATATGTCCCGTCGTAATAATACCGGTCCTGCTGGGCCTCAAGAATCCTGCACTGCTCCCTCCACACCTCACAGGGAAGGGACGCGTCATCCGCGGCGTACTCCTCGAGAAGATCCCACCGGAGATCCCGTGCATATTTGAGATATTTACGGAAATCCCCGCCTTTATAGACAGATTTTCCGTCAATTACAAGCTGTCTGAGCCACTGCCCGACATGGGCATCCGCCTTTCCTTTATGGCAGTATTTCTGACCCACATACTCAAGTGTTATAGGCGCGTATTCGTCGATATGGCTTTCTGCAATCAGCACATCTATAAGCGTCGCTTTTATATCATCAGCAGACATCCGGAACTCATAACAGAGCCAGCCGAGGTCATATACGATATTCGCCCCGATAAGGACAACATTCTTATCCGTAAGCAGGTTTCTTACGGTATCCCCGCCGTTTCCGTGAAGCACGGTTTTCGTCCGGGAAGACTCGTAATACAGGGATGTACACAGTACTTCCCCTGTACCGTATACCCAGGATGCCCCCTGCTTTCCTTTTCCTGTAAGCAGGGGATCGTATGTCTCCGTATCAATCCCTATCACCTGCATCATAATCAGCCCTCCCTGCAGATCAGAAACGTACTTATCAGAAACACAGTCCAGCAGGGAATGCATACCCACAACGGTGCACTGAACATAAGCGTGCAGGCTGTTACAATAGAAGATATACAGAATACTTTATCCGTACGGCTCATATACCCTCCGTCATACGCGTAAGATGCGTCATATGGTCGATTATTTTTTTCCCTTTTACTCCCTTCTGTTTAACCCAGATACAATCCACTTTTCCTCCGGATATGTGGCCGTATATGGATCCCTTATAGTCTATAGTGTAAAGGACCACCACATACTTACCAGGTCCTGTAACTCCGTAATACCGGGGGTCACAGAATCCGACGGATACGGCCGCACGGCAGAACTCTGTTTCCGTATGTCCGTATGTATGGAGCATTACGACAGCAGCAAGGACCGATGGAGCATCCATCTGTTCCTCTTCTTTTGTAACCGGATGCCCCGGGGCTACTGCTTCTGCAGCCCTGAAGGCAGCATCCCGTCCGCCTTCCGGCCTTTCATAAGATTCATTTCCTTCCACATCGGCTGTGTGTTTGTATACCTGAAACATTCCTTTACCTCCTTAATATCCGACAGATCGAACGAGCAGCACGGGATTATGTGGTCTATATGCCACAACCCGTAATTGCTCCAGAACATCCCTGCAGAGAACTTACCTGTAAGATACGTCCTGTATTCTTCCAGCGTACACCCGAGGAGTTCCTCCGCAGTCCTCCGGCCCTGTCCGTTCTGCAGGGCACGCTGGACGGTACGCCTGTAGTTATGTGCAAGACGGTAATTCATATTCTCCCTGCACCGTTTCTTCTCATAGTCGCTCCGCTGCCGGGTCATACGGAAACCTCCCTTACAGATTTCACCCGTGAAGGATTAAACTGAAAGGAATCCTGCCCCGCTGCAGATCTACAGATATAATTATTACAGAAATCATAGCTGTTAACTGGCATGAGACATCCGGTTAAATTAACTCTGCCATAAAGAGTTACACAAACCTCTTTACCAACAAATCTTTCCAATTTACACTTGTTCATATGTTAAACCTCCAGTCCCTTCCGGATCATGCCACAGTCCCCGTATCATCAGGATGTTTAAACCCTGCCCCCGTTTCTTCTGCAGCCGGAAACGACGTCCCCTCACATGGAGAACCGCAGGGTTTGTTCAGAAACTTCACTTCAGGACCGATTGCTGTAAAATCCTTATCTGTAAGCTGTATATCTGTCCCGAAAAACCACCATACTCCGAAGTCAAACTGTGCCGGTATCCATCTTGAGTGATAATATACCCAGTATAACCCTGAATTACGCTTGTACAGCATTCAGTTCCCCCTCCGGTACCCAGGTATCCCCGGACATAAGATGTTTTTTATTCCCGGTTATAACCCTGCCCGTTACATACTGCATATCCAGTACTCTTGTACAATGGATGTAAACATCATACCATACACTTTTCACCCGATGGAACCTGACACATCCCCATACATTTGACTGCACGTGAACCGGTCTGCCTGTCTCCCGGAAAGCTAAAAGGCAGAAGGATAACGGAGATGCAGACTCTCCATTATCCGCTCTATAACACCAGAAGCAGTCTGCACAATGCTTTGCGTATGTGTAAGCATTTTTCTTTTTCCATTCATCGACTGTCATTCCTGAACCTCCTCCAGCCCACTGCAGGCAGTTACTTTATCTGAAACTGCCGACGGGGGTCCGCCCGTAATATCCTTCTCAAGTTTACCTGCCAGCACACACTTCTCGAGAAGCTCGTCAAACAGGGAATCCGACTCACTGTGAATAAGAAATAATTTATTTTTCGTACGTGTCACGGCGACATACAGTGTACGAAGTTCCGAGTCCTCGTCGATAAGGATCGATCCGTTTACCATAGCTGTGCACCCGAGATACAGCACCACATTGTCAGCTTCCCCGCCCTTAACCCTGTGGATATTGCTGACAATAATTTCAGGTTTTCCGCGTGACAGCGCATACAGTCCGTCCGCCCCGTATTTATTTATATACAGCTGATATAAAGCCGCCCGATCCGCCGGAAAAATACCGGTATCCGAGATATCCCCCGAACAGTCCTTTATATGCATCTCAGAAAGAAACGCCGCCCGTTTATCCGGAGATCCGAAACCGAGCTTTTTGTATGCGTAAAACCGCCGTATGATCTTAAGGTCCTTATCCGGAATAAAAAAGAAACTGCTTACAAAATACGGTATGACCAGAGTCTCCAGAACCTCCCGCAGCTGCGGCTGAAAAACCGTATTGCGCGTAAGCAGATACCAGGTGGAATCCGGATCAGCCTGGATATACGGATACAGGGACATAACATCCGGAAGAAACATCACGCTCCCTTCCCTTGACGTCTCCGGCTGGTAATCCTTCTCGACCTTCACTTTCATCCTGTCCGTTATACTCCGGGCAAGATGATATACTTTGAGCGGAATACGGTGGCTCACTTCAAGTTTCACAAGCCGGCTGCATCCGGCCAATCCTATAAGGACATCCGGATTTGCCCCCGCATATGAGAAAATCGTCTGATAGTCATCCCCGGCAATGACAACTTTTTTACATTTCCCGAATGCGACATTGCATACGTCCCACTGCAGGTCCGTAAGGTCCTGAGCTTCGTCGATCCCCGCAGCATCCACAGGGATACTCTCCCCCCGGCCCACAAACATCCGGAGACAGTCCGTAAAATCAACCGCCCCTGTCTGTCTCTTGAACTCCTCATAGGATGCCGTAAGCACTGCGTAATCCTCCGACTGGATGATATTCTGATCCGGTTTTCCGCCGTTGCGCACAAGATCATACTGATCCAGCAGTTTATTGTCCCGGGTCGCATGATCCAGGGAATACCGTCTGTGTATATTCGTACCGAGCGTGCGGTTTATAAGTGCCTCATACTGCATGTTCCATAGTTTTCCATATTCCAGGCCGAGCGTATGGAAACACAAGGAATGGAGCGTCCGGACATACTCGAGGTCGTCCTCGTCGAACTGCATATGCTTTTTAAGTATCCGTTCCTTCATGTTTTCCACACCTTTCCGGGTGAATGTTACAAGCGCAATATGTGACGGCACCGTAACCTTAAGCATTCCGTTGAACCACTTCAGCAGCTCGAATGTTTTTCCTGCTCCTGCAGATGCAAGGATTACAGTACGTTCGGAATGAGGGAAAAGTTCCCCTGTACTAATCATTTTTTTCTATTCTCCTTACTCCGGAAAGTAACCCTTCCCCGAATTTTTTCCGGAGTTCCACCCCGACGGAACGTGAATACATCCGGTCATGCTCTACCAGTCTGGTATACAGGAATATAAGTTCCCCGTGGGTGACATACAGTTCCTTTCCGGCTGCCTTCTCCGTAATCCATCCGTTCATAAAATCAAACAGGAACAGATCATTCTCATACTTATACGGATCCGTAATAGTCCGGCACGCCGCAGGCAGAAAAGCCGAGCGCATCGACCGTGCCTGATCCCATATATACAGATGGGGAAGAATCTCATTGTCCGTAATATCATCCCTGTAAAAAATAAAATGCCGGAACCCGGCATGTATACCCTCTTCAGGACTTGTTCCCGGATACAGGACCAGATGTACATTCGACCGGGGAATAAGATCCTCCGTATCTGTAATAATAACAGACGCCGAGGGAATTTTATCTCCGGTAGAATACCGTCTGCATACAATATGCAGAGGATCAGTAATTGATACTATACGGTTATATAGTATATCCTTAACGTTTACTCCGACTTTAGAAGTCATTCGGCTCATTACTATCCTCCAGTTCCGGAACTTCTTCCGGTTTCTGCCGGATTTCCTTCACAGCCTTGATAATGGAATCCTTATTCGCAGCCACTATGTCCTTCCGGAGGGAATCCTCCCCGATAAGAAGATCATCCGGAGCTTTTTTCCAGCACGGAATGTTTATCCTCCGCCCGTCTGATGTATCGTATGACACGGTTCCCTCCACACACCCGAACCTGGTGAGCGCATCGCTCAGTATAAGCGTTCCCGTACTGAGCTTCAGGTGCTCGATATATTCCAGAAAATGCTCCGCAGTGAAGCAGTAGTTCCCGGTTTCATCCGTATACACAGAACCTATACGGAGCTGGTACGGTTTATTATCGGGTGATTTTTTAGCAATAAGATATCTTACGAATGCCCTGTGCACCCTTGCAAGCGTTGTGTTATCCCCCGCTTCTGAAACCTTCTGGACTGTCATGGAATCCATCGCAGTATTCAGGATGTCTATCCAGTCATTATACTGGACCATATAAGGCGCCTTCCGGAGATACCGCATACAGTACCGTGTGAAGATGTTCTGGTTATTCAGTTCATCCTCGTTCTTAAAAATAACAGACGTATACGGATCCTCGTCGTTAAGCCGGAGATTCCATACATAGTACGGATCCCTCGCATCCATCCTTACGAGCGGGCCGAAATCTATTCCCGTAAAATGGCCTTTATTTTTTCCGACCCCGTACTCCCGTTTCGCGCATCCCTTTGCATCACAGAATCTCCTGCACACAGACCCGTGGCATTTGAACTTCCCGTTGTTCTTCATTATGGACGCCGCTATGCCCTGCACCTCACTGTCCTCAAGGGACGCCGGAAGCAGTGCATTTATACTTTTAAGCCGGTCGGATATATCCTCCCCGTGTTTTTTCTTAAGATAAACTCCCACAGTATACAGGAAATCATTCCTGCCTGAATCCTCTGAAAGAACTTTTGACAGAAGCCCCCGCTGTATACACACAGGCGCATCATTATAAGGCAGTTCATCCAGTACATTATTGAAATCCTTTACACTGGTAAAAGACCCCGTTATGATGTTCATCGCCTTTACAAAAGGCACATCCTTACCATCAGGAGCCAGCATACACATACTGCTGTGCTTATAATTGAAATACGGCAGGGTGACATATGACCCCCGTCCGTCTTTCGGAAGAATATTCTGTTTCGGGAATATCTCGACTTTTGAGACACCCTCGAGTGTCTGGAACTTCACGTCAAGCGCAAAACAGGATACAAACCGGGACAGGACTTCCCGGACATCCTTTGCGCTCTCCTCCTTGGAATAGAACGTATAAAGATGCAGCCCTCCGCTCTTACTCCGGAATGCCTCGAACGGAAGATCATAATCGTGGATAATCGAAAGTATATACTCCACATCCAGAGTCTCATATACATCAATATCCACTACGGAATAAAAACATTTATTTTTTCCATTGATAGGGCAGATCCCTATACCACAGACACCTGACAGATGCCGTCCGATATCCGCTTCCGTAACGGGTCTCGTCTGTACGAATACTTTTGTTTTCTTTTTACCTTTTGCATCCGGAATTATGGACGCGAGATTCTCAAGATGATTCTCCGTAAAAGAACTCGAAAGTCCCCTGAAAGCCGAACGGAAAATATCCACTGCACCAACAGCATTATCCATATCAATCCCCCTGTAAAGCGGGGCAGATGCCCCGCCCGATCATTTAAAATGTCTGTATATCCTCTGCCGGACTGTCCTCGTCAACAGACCCTGCGTAGTCAAGGGAATCCTCCGGAAGATCATCGTCATCTTCTACAGAATCTGATTTTCCGGAACTTTCCGCTGTAACAAACGGAACAAACAGTTTGTTTGTATCCGCTTTCTCGGCGACACTCATAGACATCTTCAGGGCCTTCACCAGAATATCCCGGGCACCCTCAAACGAATATGTACCGTCCTCGTCGATAAGATCACATACAAACTCAGCCTTCGGTACGGTCCATCCCTTCGGGTTGTTGTCACTCTTGAGTTTTTCCCAGCCGAGCGTATACATATGGCTTGCTACTGCTCCCGGCCGGCTCTTGTTCGCCTTGCGCCATGCCTTGGCATTGGGATTACCCGAGCTTTTGAACGTCACGACGGCGTCCAGAATCTCCGGGAAATCCGGCATATATACCGGAACCCAGAATGCCGGCTGCAGGAATGTTGCATCCGGACAGCGGTGCACACTGAAATTCTTCTTTCCCGACGGAAACATAAACTGAGCGAGAGGAAGTTTATCTCCATCCGGCTTGGATACGGTGCCGAGGAACTTCGGCTGGTGTCCCGGTTTGGCGAGGGAATCATAGTGGTTGTACACCTGTATGAACGCCAGCGGTATAACCTTGACGTTCGATCCCAGTATCAGATGCCGGGACTGTATATAATACTCTCCCGACTTAAGTCCTTTGATATACAGCTCAGATGTTGCATCCACGGCCTGGACACTCTGACTTGCAAGGGAAACAAACGAGACATTCGCGGCCCCGCTTATTTTCTGATCCGACGTCTGCGCCTGCTTCATCAGGGCCTGTACCTCATCGTCCACGATCTCCGTAGACAATTCTTTCTTCTGTGCCGCTACAGCCTGCACACGTTTGTCATTCCCGGGCCGTTTTACCTGAGAACTCTGTACAGGGGCTTTAACCTGTCCGCCGTTTTTCGTGTTCGCTTTCATAGTGAACCTCCTGTCCCATAAGGGATAATTATAAATTAAAGTTCCGGAAGGAACTTTTAAGGCCTTAAAAAATGAACCCGTACCCCGTTGTCATGGAAAAACCGGGTAAGCGTCTCCCCGAAACTGTACTCGTATGTCAGCTCACAGGTTTTTGTAACAAAAACTTTCTTCCGGGCCGGATTTTCCACAGGCGCATAACCTGTATTATCAGCTTCTCCATCCGGAACGTCAATACTCCCGTCAGTATTTTCGTCCATACTTTCATCCGGAGCAGCCCCGTCCTCCGCCACAGCCTCCTCAGCCGCGGCCGACAGACGCTCCTTCGCCGCCGTAATCTGTACAAGTACCGCGGATACATCCCTGAACGCAAGCTGTGAGATATACGGCTCGGCATCAACTTCCTCCCCGCAGGCCTGCGTAATGCATTTCACGTCGTTGTCATGTTTCACACAGGCGTCATGCTGCATCCGTACCATGAGGAAAATCTTATCCCGGAGTTCCTTCTGGTTCCTGCCCGCCCCCTTGAGGTAGAAAGTCTTGTCATAGGCCACAACCGTCGTATCCGGCATGGAATATTCCTTACACGCCTGCTTCCGGTACAGCTCGTAAGTGGCATTGAGTGCGTCAATCCGTGTCTGGTCATACTGCTCAAGCAGGGAATCCATATTCGTCTCAACAGACGTTACATAATCCACTGCCGCCTTCTTCTGCATCTTGAGCATATTCACCGGAAGGTTCAGTTTCTCCGCAAGATACGCGTCACAGTCCTTCGTAATGCTGACCCGAAGGTCACGGCATTCTTTCTTGACAAACTCCACCTGGGCAATGTTGTCGTCCGTCAGCTTAAGCGACTTGTACTTGTCAAGTTTTGCTGCGAGCATTTTCTGGAGTGAGCTGAAATTCGTCTGTACGACGATATTCCCCTTCTTATCCAGAGCCGGGCTGCTGATCTCAAACCTGACAGCCACATCCTTCGTCCGGGAACCTTTTTCCGGAACCACTTTTTTTACACTTTTAACCACTATACAACCTCCTTATTTATCATCCGCAGGATATGCGTAATTATACCATTCCCCATTATCAGCCTGAAGCATATTACAATGTGAACTACTGTTATTCTGTTCCCCGTACACATTAACTTTACACAGCGTACCCTTATGACAGGACACACAGTCCGCTCCTGAAATTTTCTGTCTGAGTACAGTCACACTGTCCGCAAACCAGTACAGACCTCCGATAACCATAGGTCCCAGATGCCCCACCCAGATCAATTTACTGACGTCAAAAAAACTATCCGTCCCTGTATTCCGTACAATCTCCGGATCCTCCGGAAGATGATATGCATATTTCCAGATACTATCGTTCGAATCCCTGAACGGATAACCCACATCCCCCACCTGTATAAGTTTGAAAACCTTCGGGCCAAGGTCACGTCCGTTACAACGCCCTGAACCGGATCTGCTGCATATAGTCCATTCAATTACCTTATGCTCCAGCGTGTTCAGATCATCCGAAAAAAGATACATACCCCCGATTTCCGCCATCTGGAAATTACCTCTTCCAAATATCCGGGAAGGATCAAAAACATGACCCCGTCTCCAGGAATCCGGATCATCACGCCTCATACGGAGTCCGGACTCCTTTTTACTTGTAATACGGACTGCATTCCCCGCCGAATCCGCCGGATAAATATACCTGAATCCTACTATCCCCCGGTAGATGAACGGATGCGTACTGCCATCAATACATTTAAGGCTATGTGCTGCGTCCGGTACCACAGCACCCGTACGTGTTCCTCTGGCAGCACGGATCACTTCTGCAGGAGAATTACCGAAAAAATACATGCCTCCGATAAACGCCTTATTCCTGTCCCCCCATGAAATCATCAGTTCCCTTGATACTTTCATACATTCCCCCCGGGCATCCTGTGCCACGGAATCATAAAATACTTCCGGACGGTATCCTGCACATACCCTTCGTCCGCAGGAATTACAGGATAAACCATCCGGTCCCCAGATGCTATCACCCCGCAGCTCCGTACACCGAAACCCCGGGATACTTTCAGCATCCACTTATAAAAACCCAGCTGCAGGGAACAATAATCCATATGGTACTTCCCCGTCTTGATGTCATAGATATCATACTGCCCGTCCCCCAGAGGAACCGCAATATCAATACATGACGCAAGATTCGCCAGATCCGACACCAGCCACTCGGACTTGAACTCCGTATTACGTCCGTACATCCCCAGCATATGCCGGACAACCCACCGGGCCTCGTCCTCCCTCCGGGACGGAAACACCCTCGTAAGCAGCGCCCGGCTTACGGCATCATGTACATCCGTCCCGTGCTCGCATGCGTCCGCAAGAAAATCCGGAACCTTATCAGACCCCCTGACCGGAAAATGCATACCGCACCGCCATGCCGTGATCCCGGTAATACCTGATAACTGTCTTCCCTTTGCACAGTATGTGTGGTCCTCCGGATCGAAAACTATGTCATCAACAACCATCTTTTTCCTCCAGAAAGGACCGGACTGCCTTTACAGATTCAGGATCTGCAGAAACAGAAGCGGATCTCTCACGTGCACCCTCCGGTATATACTCCGCCATCTCCGGAACGGCTGTCTGCAGGTCCTGTACAGTACTGTATGACGATACTAACCCGTATATGACCCCTGCCTCCTGCAGTACCTTCTTTGCATAACGGCAGAGTGCATTCCGTGCAGCGAGTACATCCGCACCGGATTCCTTTTTATATGGGACCCACATCGAACAGTAATAAGCATCCGTTACAGCTACGCCTGTAACAGACAACTGCTGGTACCACATCTCCCCTGCTGTGACAGGTACCTCCGGAGTATAACCTGCACAGCTGAAAGGATTTTTACGGATATCCAGTACACCGGAACCGTCCCCGAACCATCCGGATACCGGAAACGGAAGAATTCCGGTGTCATCAGTTCCGGCTGACTGATGGAAACTCAGTTCATATGTATCCCGGGTCCTGACAGACTCAGACAGTCCTACTCCGATCGAGACTGCAGCCTGTATAAACTTCTGGTATTCCGGATATGTTTTCCGGATATACACCCGGAGGGACTCTGCAAACGCAGAATACAACTCCACGTAATGTCTTCCCATACGGTCATTCATACACCTGCGCGTAATCTCCAGCGAACGCACAGTATTTATTCTTTTACTCATACAATTTCTCCATTATAATTATTTTATACCTGCATGCACAGGAAATCAATCCTGTACATCCGTACAGTCATCTGCGGGTCCGTGGCCCGTGAAGAATACGGTGCACAAAATTATGTGCTTCCCGCTGTCTGTATGCCCGGAACATCCGGAACTTTGCATGGAATACCCTCATATACGCATGAGGGGAACAGGACGCGGGCATATACCAGCAGCACGCAATACCTCCGTCCTCCTGTTCCATAAGCTGAGACCATACGGCGTCCCCTGTAAAATCCGCATCCACCCACAGACCCGGAGCCTCCTTCAGCACCTCGGCCTTCATAGTTCCGAAACAGACCGAAAGCTCCCGGTCATTCATAGTATCCCCTCCAGTCGGTCGCTATCCCCGACACCACGGGATGCTGGATAAGAGGCTCGCCCGGATGATGAACCTTTGCATGCACCTCCGCATCCTTCATATCCCCGGGGTCATACGATATACGCTTTCCTTTATATAAGCCCGCGGCAAGCGCATTGTACACCGACCTCGGTGTTATCCCGAGTTCGACGGACACACGGAACACGCCGTTATACGGCCTCCCGTCATAGTAAATAATTTTAGTCTTCATCCTCACCACTCCTTCACACATCTGACAATATCATCACATGCCCGGACGAACTTCCTGTAATTCAGGGAATCCGTACAGTGTACCCATGAATTACATCTCATAACGGCATGCTGGTACAGGCCGTCATAGTCCGTACAGTCCTCCAGAGGACACCCGCAGCACCCGGTATCCTCCGGCATGCACGCACACAGCGCACAGTCGTTATGATCCCGGATACACTCCGCTTCCTCCGGCGTAATCTCCGCTGCTAAAAGCATCTGTTTTATTGCGGACCCTTTCAAGTTATGAATAAAGAAGCCGGTAACTAAAAAGATCTGATCCGACCAGGAGCTGCCAGTAACACGGGCCAGATCACCCGGTGTCATATCCCGGATACAGCCCCACATCCTGACAGCTATCTCTTTTGCCCTGTCCTGTTCCAGCGTCATATCACCACCTTCTTATCGTCCTGTGTATATACAACAACAGCTTTTTTACCTGACATTAACATCCCTCTCTGTCCATCGTACACAGGCAGAAAACCAGCCTCCCAGAGCTGTACACAGGACGAGAAATCATATGCATACGGAATATCAAAAAAGCTGGAAACATAGGCCCATACAGAATCCCCGACAGAATCCCATACAGAATCCATG